>OGNC01000018.1_pt1 | contig 189592 bp, 143 predicted proteins | sample 1573311 | NCBI WGS metagenome assembly OGNC01 (sample SAMEA2581889, study PRJEB24529) | metagenome | biome: Human gut stool | place: China | collected 2011
GATTGATTGATTGATTGATTGATTGATTGATTGATTGATTGATTGATTGATTGATTGATGGATGGATGGATGGATGGATGGATGGATGGATGGATGGATGGATGGATGGGCAAACCTGAAAACAGGGATAGCTGTCCTGTCCCGGAAGGAGGACATGGCCATATATATGCTATTATCTGCGGATTAAGGATCACTGTAAATCGAAATCAGCGGGGGCGTAATTTACGCCCCCGCTGATGGGTGTCTGTGAATCAACCGGTTTGCCGGTCGTCGTACGGATTAATTCGCAGCCGTCTCGCCGCCCATCATGTCGAGCAGTTCGTTGGTGATCGCCTGCTGGCGCGACTTGTTGTACTGGATTTTCAGCTCCTGAAGCAGCGCTGTCGCATTGTCGGTCGCCATCTGCATCGCGATTGTGCGGGCCGCATGTTCCGCAGCTGAAGAATCGAGCAGGATCGTGAAGATCTTAAGGCTCAGTACCTGCGGAACCAGTGTCTGCACCACTTCCGCCGCGCTCGGTTCGACGATGTAGTCGGGCCGGTATTGGTCGGGGGCCTGCTGCGGTTCTTCCGGCATTTCAACGGGCAGGTACTGTTCGTCGGTCATCACCTGTACGGCCGTGCTTTTGAAATGGTTGTAGATCAACTCCACGCGGTCGACTTCGCCCTTTTCAAACATCTCCATCAACTGTTCCGCCAATTCGGCAGCGGCCTGGTAGTCCGGTTTGTCGATCATCGACTGGTAGCTGCCTTGAGGTTCGTAGCCCTCTTTTCTGACTGCTTTCTCCACTTTTTTGCCGATGGGGTAGATCAGGATGTTCTCGCGGCCCAGCGACTGGTAATCTTCGAGCCGGGCATTGAGCTTTTTGATCACATTCGCGTTGAAAGCGCCGCAGAGCGACGTGTTCGACGAGACGGCCACCAACGCCACGCGCTGTACTTCGCGCTCGCGGGCCAGCGTCGAGTCGACCTGTACGCCCGAGGTAAGGAACCCCGCGAGCATGCTGTTGAGTTTCTTCTCATAGGGCAGCATGCTCTCGATGGCCGCCTGCGCCCGGTGCAGCTTGGCCGAGGCCACCATCTTCATCGCCGAAGTAATCTTCAGCGTGCTGTTGACCGATGCGATTCTTGCTTTGACCTCCTTGAGCGATGCCATGGCCTATGCGGTTTTGAGCGATGCGGCTACCAACGCGGCCACTTCGTCGAGTTTTGCGGTGATCTTATCGTCGATAACACCTTTTTGCAGCGTTTCGAGTACATCCGTACCCTGCAGGTTATTGATCAGGGCTTTTTCGAAGTCGTGCACCTTGTCCAGGGGGACGTCTTTCAGCAAGCCGTGGACACCGCAGTAGAGGATTGCGATCTGCTCCCCGACAGGCATCGGCGAGTATTGCGGTTGCACGAGCAGTTGCGTATTCTTCTGTCCCTTGTCGATCGTCTGTGCGGTAACCGGGTCCATATCGCCGCCGAATTGCGTGAAGGCCTCCAGTTCGCGGTATTGCGCCTGGTCGATCTTCAGCGTTCCGGCCACTTTCTTCATCGCTTTGACCTGTGCGTTGCCGCCCACGCGGGATACCGAGATGCCGACGTTGATCGCCGGGCGGATACCCTGGTTGAAAAGGTCGGTTTCGAGGAAGATCTGGCCGTCGGTGATCGAGATCACATTCGTCGGAATGTAGGCCGACACGTCGCCCGCCTGCGTCTCGATGATCGGCAGTGCGGTGAGCGAACCGCCGCCCTTGACTTTCCCTTTGAGGCTTTCGGGCAGGTCGTTCATCTGTTCGGCCACCTCCTGCTGGTTGATGATCTTCGCCGCACGCTCCAGCAGGCGCGAGTGCAGGTAGAAGATGTCGCCCGGGTAGGCCTCGCGGCCCGACGGACGGCGCAGGATCAGCGACACCTCGCGGTAGGCGACGGCCTGTTTCGACAAGTCGTCGTAAACGACCAGCGCATCGCGGCCCGTGTCGCGGAAATATTCGCCGATGGCGGCGCCCGCGAACGGCGCGAAATATTGCAGTGCGGCAGGGTCGGCGGCCGTGGCGGCTACGACGATCGTGTAGTCCATGGCGCCTTTCTCCCGCAGGGTGTTGACCAGCGCGGCTACCGTAGAGCCCTTCTGGCCGATGGCCACATAGATGCAGATGACCGGTTTGCCCGCGTCGAAGTTCGTTTTCTGGTTCAGGATCGTGTCGATCGCGATCGAGGTTTTTCCGGTCTGGCGGTCGCCGATGATCAGTTCGCGCTGTCCGCGGCCGATCGGAATCATCGCGTCGATCGCCTTGAGTCCGGTTTGCAGCGGCTGGTTCACCGGTTGGCGGAAGATGACGCCGGGGGCCTTGCGTTCGAGCGGCATTTCGGTCGTTTCGCCGCCGATCAGCCCGAATCCGTCGAGCGTCTCGCCCAGCGGGTTGATGACGCGGCCGAGCATTCCTTCGCCCACCTGGATCGAGGCGATGCGGCCCGTACGTTTGACGGTGTCGCCCTCCTTGATGCGGTCGGTGGGGCCCAGCAGCACGACGCCGACGTTGTCCTCCTCGAGGTTCATCACCACGGCTTTGATGCCGTTGTCGAACTCGAGTAGTTCGTTGGCCTCGGCGTTCTCCAGTCCGTAGATGCGGGCCACGCCGTCGCTCACTTCGAGCACGGTACCCACTTCGTCGAACCGCAGGTCGGTATCGATCCCCTCGAGCTGCATCCGCAGTACGTCCGATACTTCGCTTGGTTTGATATTTTCAGACATAGTCGATCTTAATTATGGGCCTGCCGGGGCAGGCATTTGATACATTTAGACAATCCGCTTGTTGCGGTCGATGAACTGCTCGCGGATTTCCCGCAACTGCGTCGCGACGCTCGCGTCCAGGCGCATCGAGTTCATCTCGAAGATAAACCCGCCGAGAATGTCGGGGCGCACCAGTGTCCGCAGTTCGACGGTCCCGTGCGTGCGCGAGACGATCCACTCCTTGAGCCGCTGCTCGGTGGTTTCGTCCACCGCCACGGCGGTCTGCAACTCGCCGGTGCTGATGTTGTGGGCCCGGCGGTAGAGGGCCATGTAGTCAAGCGCCATGCGGTGCAGCAACTGCATGCGTTTGTGGCTCAGCACCAGTTCCACGAACCGTTTCAGCTCGTCGCTCGGGTCTCCGCCCGCGGCGTTGTAAACCAACCCGCTCTTTTGTTCCGGCGTGAGGACGGGATTGTCCAGCGCGCGGCGCAAGGCGGGCTCTGCCGCGAAACTGCCGGCGAGCCGTTGCATCTCGCCGTAGACACGTTCGGTAGCCGATTTTTCTCCGGCGTACTCGTACAGAGCCTTGGCGTAGCGCGAGGGAATCATTCCTGTGTTCATCTGCTCGGTGCTTTACTGGATGTTATTCTGTCCTGCCTTCATGACGGGCGCTTCGTCCAACAGGCGGTCGATCATGCTCATCTGCGCCGTCGACGTGTCGAGTTTCTCGCGGATGACCTTCCCGGCGATGTCCACGGCCAGCAGTGCGATCTGGCTGCGGGCTGCGCGGACGGCGGCCTCCTGTTCGAGGCGGATCTGCCGCTTCGCATCGTCGATCTGGCGCTGTGTTTCGGCCTGTGCCTTGGCTTTCGCTTCGGCGACGATCTGGTCGCGTGTGGCCGACGCTTCGTTCAGGATCTTCATCTGCTGTTCACGCGCGCTTTGGAGCAGCGCTTCACTTTGGGCCTTGACCTGCGCGAGCTGGTCGTTGGCCTCTTGGGCCGCCTGCAGGGACTGCTCCACGTATGCCCGGCGCTCCTCCACCATCCGCGTGATGACGGGGAAGCCGTACTTGGCCAGCACGGCAAAAACCACTCCGAAGGAGAGGAGCATCCAGAACAGAAGGCCCGATTCGGGTAATAAGAGTCCCATGATCGTTCTTTTTTAACGGTTTACAGCGCGAGGAAGCAGACTACCACGGCGAACAGAGCAACGCCTTCGACCAGCGCCGCGATGATGATCATGTTCGTACGGATGTCGTTGACCGACTCGGGCTGGCGTGCGATGGCCTCCATGGCCGATCCGCCGATCTTGCCGATGCCGATGCCGGCGCCGATGGCGGCCAGTCCTGCGCCCAGGGCTGCGCCCAGTTTCCCAATGCTTAATCCGGCTGCTGCCTGCAGTAAAATGGAAAGTAACATAATCGTTTGGTTTTATTGGTTTTTTATTGTGCCTGTATTGGTTTAAATCAGTGTAGTGCGTGAGCCGTGCGGCATGGATGGGCCCCGGCAGTTTATATTTCCTGTTCTTCTTTCTTGTGGTGCGGTTCCACGCGCGCCAGTCCGATAAACACCGCCGAGAGCATCGTGAAGACGTAGGCCTGGATGAAGGCTACCAGCAATTCGAGCAGGTTCATGAAAATGCAGAAGATCACCGACACCACGGTCATCGAACCGTTCACCACCGGGCCCATGCTCACTGTCACGAACACGAGGCAGGTGAGGCTGAGGATCACCGCGTGTCCCGCCATCATGTTGGCGAACAGACGGATCATCAGTGCGAAGGGTTTGGTCAGGATACCGACGAACTCGATGGCCGGCATCATCGGCACCGGGCATTTGAGCCAGGTGGGCACTTCGGGCCAGAAAATCTCTTTCCAGTATTCGCGTGTTCCGAATACGTTGGTCATGATGAACGTCGCGATGGCCAACAGCAGGGTGATCGCGATGTTACCGGTGACGTTCGCCCCGCCGGGAAAGATCGGAACCAACCCCATCAGGTTGTTTATCAGGATGAAAAAGAACACCGTCAGCAGATAGGGGGCGAAGCGTTTGTAGTCTTTGCCCACGCAGCTCTTGATCAGGTCGTCGTGGATCATCATCACGGCCGCCTCCATCAGTCCGACGAAACCGCCCGGGGCCGATGTGCGCACGGGATGGCGTTTGTACCAGCGTGCGGCGCCCAGTACGATCAGCATCAGCAGCGCGGAGTTGAACAGCAGGGCGAAGGCCGTTTTCGTCAGCGACAGGTCGATCGGGCGCACCTCTTCGCCTGCGGCGTTGCGCTCGACGATTTTACCGTCGTAGTCGCCGCCCTGTGCGATGTAGAAGCCCTCGTAACTCTGGCCGTGGGCCACGCGCGACGACGAGAAGAGGTGCCACCGCCCGTTCTCCCCGCGCACGATTACCGGCAGCGGTACGGTGATGTGGGTTTTGCCCCATGTGGTGATGTGCCAGTCGTAGGAGTCGCCGATGTGCCCGAAGACGATGCCTTTTACGTCGACCGCCTCTTCGGCTTTGTTCTCGGCGGCTACCTCTTCGGCGGCCGTCGCGTCCGCGTCGCCGATCACCCCTGCGTCCGGCGCTTCGGCGGCGGGTACGGTGTCGTGGTGTTCCCATCCCTCGCCCCTGGCCTGGGGCACGAAGGCGAAGAACGTCAGCAGCAGGCCCGTTACGAGCAGGATATGTCTGTAAGCTTTCATCTTAAGCCTTTCCTCCTTTACGGCTCTTCTCATACAGCCAGAAGAACCGGGTTTCGAAAATCAGATAGACCAGGTACCAGAACAAGAACAGCAGGATAAACGGATGCTTGGGCTGGTCGCTCAGTGCGATGAATGCGCCCACGACGCCCACGCTTGCCACGAGCTTCGCGACCTTGAAATACATGAAGCCCTGTGTCGATAGCCTGCCGTCGCGTACCGGCCGGTTCAGCATCCATGCGAATCCCAGCGCCCACACGTAGAAATAGAGCATGATGTAGGGATACAGCGGCGTGTAGTACTGCGGCAGCCAGCCGTAGAGTGGCAGCGCCACGGCCCAGCCTCCCGCGACGGTGATCGCCGTGAGCCAGAGGATGTACCGTTGCGAGAGCCTCCGTTTGGTGTATGTGTCTATCTCGTTTGCCATGCGTTGTTTTTGTTTGCGGCCCGCACTCCGTGTCCGGCCATACAACCGGTTCCGGTTATGCTTTGTTTTTGCGTTCAGGCCGGTGGAGCCGGGATATCCCTGTTCCTGTGCCGTTTATTGCTGGATGCAGACCGAAACCTCGTCCTTTTTAACCTCCACGAAGCCGCCTTTCACCGCGAAGCTCTGCTCACCGCCGCCTTTTTGCCGGAACCGCACCTCGCCCGCAGTGAGTGACGAGATGAGCGGCGCATGGTGGCGCAGCACGGTGAATTCGCCGAGGGTGCCCGGCAGGGTCACGCTCTCCACTTCACCGCTGAACAGCGTGCGTTCGGGGGACAGGATTTCTAAGGTCATACGGCAGCCTGTGCTAGAATTTTCTTACCCTTTTCGATGGCTTCCTCGATCGTGCCGACGTTCAGGAACGCCTGCTCGGGCAGGTAGTCCACCTCGCCGTCGAGGATCATCTTGAAACCTTTGATCGTATCTTCGATGGAGACCATCACGCCCGCTACGCCGGTAAACTGCTCGGCTACCGTGAACGGCTGCGACAGGAAACGCTGCACGCGGCGCGCGCGGTTCACCGTCTGGCGGTCTTCGTCCGAGAGCTCCTCCATGCCGAGGATCGAAATGATGTCCTGGAGCTCCTTGTTGCGTTGCAGGATCTGTTTCACGCGCTGCGCGGTCTGGTAATGCTCTTCGCCTACCACCAGCGGGTCGAGGATGCGCGAGGTCGATTCGAGCGGATCGACGGCCGGGTAGATACCCAGTTCGGTGATCTTACGGCTCAGCACGGTGGTTGCGTCGAGGTGCGTGAAGGTGGTCGCCGGAGCCGGGTCGGTCAGGTCGTCGGCCGGTACGTAGACCGCCTGGATCGAGGTGATCGAGCCCTTTTTCGTCGAGGTGATGCGTTCCTGCATCGCACCCATTTCGGTGGCCAGCGTCGGCTGGTAACCTACGGCCGAGGGCATACGCCCCAGCAGCGCCGACACCTCGGAACCCGCCTGTGTGAAACGGAAGATGTTGTCGATGAAGAAAAGGATATCTTTCGTGCCGGTGCCTTCGTCGCGGAACGACTCGGCCACGGTCAGCCCCGACAGGGCCACCGACGCACGGGCTCCCGGCGGTTCGTTCATCTGGCCGAACACCAGTGTCGCCTGCGATTTTTCGACTTCGTTGAAGTCCACTTTCGACAGGTCCCATTCGCCTTTTTCGAGTCCTTCCATGAACTCTTTGCCGTAACGGATAACGCCCGATTCGAGCATTTCGCGCAGCAGGTCGTTACCCTCGCGGGTACGTTCGCCTACGCCGGCGAACACCGAGAAGCCGTTGTGCTTTTTGGCGATGTTGTTGATCATCTCCATGATCAGCACGGTTTTGCCCACGCCGGCGCCGCCGAACAGGCCGATTTTGCCGCCTTTCGAGTAGGGTTCCAGCAGGTCGATCACCTTGATGCCGGTGTAGAGTACTTCCTGCGAGGTGGTCAGCTCGTCGAATTTCGGCGGATCGCGGTGGATCGGGTAGGCACCTTCGTTCATGTCGGGTTGTTTGAGCCCGTCGATGGCGTCGCCCACCACGTTCAGCAGGCGTCCCTTGACCTGTTCGCCGATGGGCACCGTGATCGGGTGCAGGTAGGAGACGGCCTTCATGCCGCGGTGCAGTCCGTCGGTGGAGTCCATCGCCACCGTGCGCACCGTGTTTTCCCCGATATGCTGCTGCACCTCGATGATCAGCTTGCGGCCGTCGTCGCGGACGATGGTCATCGCGTCGTGGATGCGCGGCAGGGTCACTTCGTTTTCGGCGCCTTCGAAATAGACGTCCACCACCGGTCCGATGATCTGCGAGACGCGGCCCGTTACCTCTTTGGCCTGACGAACGCCCGATGTAGTTTCCGCTTCCATATGCTAAAGATGTAGTTATTTCAAAATTTTAGAATTAATCAAAGGTACGCATTTACACGAAACTGAAAAGTCCTGATCGCTCTTTTTGATGTTCTAAATCTCGCTTTTCTGAGATTTTTAACTTTTTTTATAAACAATGTGCGTTTTTATCCATTGTTTCGGAAGGCACGTAATGCCTTGTGGAGCGTGTTTCGCAGCGGTTTTCCCGCCGGGTGTGCCGGATTGGGAAGCTGATGCCGCATTGTTCGATTTGTCCGGAGTAAAGTGTTTTCCCGCCGAACAATCCGCAAAATAGCGAATAAATATGAAATGTGTACGCTCCGGGTCTGAAAATTTACGAAGAATTCATCCGAAGGCCCGTTTAGGTGCGGCCACGTGCGATTGCCGTCCCGTTCCGGGCGTGGGAATCCCGTCGAATTGTTTATCTTTGTCGGGATACCTTGCCGGGCAGCGCTTTAGTCATCGGGACTGTTGCCGGCGGCGCCCCGATAGGCGGTGCGGTTGGTTTACAAACCCGGCGGTGGCGTTGCCGGCAAGGGGTCGCAATGGACAGGAGCGAATCCCAAATTAAATAAATCACCTAAACGAATATGAAAAGACTTTTTTTGTATGTGATTGCCGCATTGCTGGCGGTGCAAGGAGCGTGGGCGGCCGCACCCGCGCGGTATGAGCTGAAGCTCCGCAGCGGACAGAAGATGCGTATCGACGTGTGCAGCGACCGGATTTTCCGGGTTCGCGTGACGCCTGCCGACACCTTTGCCGAGTCGCTGCTGGAGCGTTACGGATTGTTGAAAACCGACTGGGAGCCGGTGCAGGTGACCCAGCGCAATGAGGGCGGTGTCGTGGTGCTCGGTACTCCGGCCTGCCGCATACGCGTCGATAGGAAGGACGGGCGCATCAGCGTGACCGACCTGAAGGGAAACGCCATCCTGCGCGAGGCCTCGTACCTCGCCCCGGGCGCTCCGCTCATCACGGCGCTCGGGCAGTCGCTCAACGAGAAGTTCCAGAAGCCGCGCCGCGACGAGGCGATTATCGGCGATACGACCAAAAACGGGGCTCAGCAGCAGCAGACCGAAGTGGGCGATATGAGCCGCAACAGCATCCTGAGCTTTACCCTGGCCGATGACGAGCGTTTTTACGGCGGCGGCAGCACGAGCCGTGACCATATCCAGCACCGCGGCGAGGTGTTGCGCATGTGGGCCAGCTACCAGATCGCCGAGGCACCGATTCCGTTCATGATGAGCTCGGCGGGGTGGGGCGTTTTCGACAATACCACGGTGCGCAGCTATTTCGACGTAGCCCGTTACGACAAGGAGCGTCTCCTTATTTATAATACGGCTCCCGGCGCTGACTTTTACGTGATGGTGGGCGGTTCCATGCCGCAGACCCTCGGCCTCTACACGTCGCTTACCGGCCGCGCCTACGTGCTGCCGCGCTGGATGTACGGCCTTTCGTTCGGCGGTCATATGCAGGAGAACCAGTTCGAGATGATGGACGACGCGGTGCGTTTCCGCACCGAAAAGGTGCCGTGTGACGTGATGTGGATCGAACCGCAGTGGATGTCGAAATATTACGACTTCTCGACCGAAAAGAGCTGGAATTACAAACTCTTCCCGCCCGAAGGCTACTGGGTCGAGAAACAGTTCCCGAAGCACGAATGGAAAACCAGCTTCGTCGGCCGCCTGCACGGGCTGGGCTATAAGTTGGGCCTGTGGCTCTGCATCGACCACGACCAGAGCATTGTCGAAGAGGATATTATCGCAGCGCGCGAAGGCCGCCCGCAGTCGGGCAAGGAGCACTGGTTCGACCACCTGACCAATTTTATGGACCAGGGCGTCGACGGCTTCAAGCTCGATCCGGCGCGCACGCTCGACGAGCATCCCGACCGGGAGTATTACAACGGACTTACCGACAAAGAGATGCATAACCTGAACCAGGTGCTGATGCCGCGACAGATGAACCGTGTGTTCCGCGATCACAAGGGCATCCGTCCGTGGCAGCACTACTGCGGCGGATTTGCCGGGACGCAGCGCTGGACGGCCAACCAGAGCGGCGACAACGGCGGCGAGCGTACCGCGCTGTTCGACCAGCTGAACCTCGGTTCGAGCGGGTTGATGAACACTTCCTGCGACGTGATGTCGGCCAAGGACGAAATGGCCGCGCTGCACATGGGCGTTTTCCTGCCGTGGATCCAGATCAACAGCTGGTTCGGCCTGCTGCACCCGTGGTACTTCCCCGACAAGGAGAAGGCGATGTACCGCGATTATATCCAGCTCAGGCACGACCTCTTCCCTTATATCTATTCTGCGGCGCTGAACGGCCACTTGACCGGTATGCCGATCCTGCGCTCGATGCCTCTGGTATATCCCGACGACCGCAACGTGGACGACATGGTTTTCCAGTATATGTTCGGCGACAACCTGCTGATCGGCGTCTTCAGCGACTCGATCTACCTGCCCAAGGGCGACTGGATCGATTTTTGGACCGGCGAACAGCTGCGTGGCGAAGGAAAGGAGATTCGGCATGCGATTCCCGACAACCGGGCCGGGCTGGCCTTTGTGAAAGCCGGTGCGATCCTGCCGATGCAGAAGCCGGTGCAGTATATCGGCGAACGTCCGCTCGATACGCTGATCCTGAAAGTGTACCCGTCGGGCAACAGTTCTTATACGCTCTATGAGGACGACGGCGTTACTTTCGATTACGAGCAGGGTAAGATCGCCAAAACGGTCTTCGATTGCAGGCAGTCCGGCGGCCGCACCGAATTGGTAGTGAACCCGGCCGAGGGCGATTACAACGGCATGTATCCCGCACGCGTGTACGAAGTCGAGATGAGGCTCGCTTCGCGTCCCGGTTCGGTGACCGTCGACGGCGTGAAAACGGATGCGTGGAGTTACGGCGACGGTTTGCTGAAAGTGGCGGTAACCCAGCCCGATGTGCGTAAAAAGAGCGTGCTCGTGGCGGAATAGGCGTTAGCGTCCGGAAAATGCGTTGAAATGTGAACGGATGTTTCCGGAATGCGGCCGAGTGATTATATTTGCATCGCGGGGTGCGGCAGGTTCCGGTCCGGGCTTGCCGCACCTGTGTTTCACCGGCTGTCTCCGTGCCGTTGCGTCTGCCGTTCAGCTGCGTTTTGCGATATTGGCGGAAGATTCGTCGGTGATCCGGAATCTTCCCCGACCGGCAAGAAATGAAACCTGATAACCTGAAATAAACCTTGACACAGGGGTGCTTCCCCCGGATTCGTTATGGACAGAAGAACTTTCCTGATCCGCTGTGCCGCGCTCTCCGCAGGAGGCGTGCTCGCAGCCACCCTGCCTTCGTGGGCGCAGCGCGCCCTCGAAGAGAAAACCCTTCGTTTCGACAGCGACCTTTACCGCCGCTTTACCGATCCGGCGAGCACCGACCGTCCTTTCGTGCGGTGGTGGTGGAACGGCGACCGCGTAAAGGCCGACGAGCTGGTGCGCGAGTTGAGGCTGCTGCACGCCGCGGGCGTGGGCGGCGTCGAAATCAACCCGGTAAAATTCCCCGAAGAGGCCGATCCGCTCGATACGCATCCGTTGCGCTGGCTTTCGCCCGAATGGATCGATATGCTCAAAGCGGCTTTCGACGAAGCGAAGCGCCTCGGGATGACCTGCGATTTGATCGTCGGTTCGGGCTGGCCTTTCGGCGCCGAGTATCTCGAGGGAGACGAGCGCGGGCAGGTAATGGTGGTCGCCGTCAAAAAACTCGAAGGTCCCGCGACGGTCGTCTACTCGTCGTTCGAACTCTTCCTGGAGGCCGATCCGCAGGTCAATAACCCCTATCCGGGCCGTACGATGGAGCTGGTTTCGCTGCAACTGGTGCCCGATCCGCTCGACGACCTGGCACAGATTACCGATCTTTCGGAACAAAAGGATCTTGACCGGATTACGGTCGAGGTACCGGCGGGCTCGCACGCGCTTTATGCTTTGGTCAAGGTGCACGGCTTCATGCAGGTGATCAACGGCGTTCCGGGCGCGAACGGACCGACGCTCAACCACTTCAATGCGCAGGCGGTGCGCAAGTACCTTACGCGGATGTCCGGTGCGATCGAAAGCCGCATCGGGCCGCTCAGGGACCACATCCGCGCGCTTTTCATCGACGGGCTCGAACTGGAAGGCGCCAATTGGAGCGACGATATGCGCGAAGAATTCATCCGCCGCCGGGGGTACGACCCGATGGAACTGCTGCCGCTGACGATGTACAAGACCGGCGGCATGGGGAACGTGATCGACTACCGTTACGGCGTGGAGATGGGCGATGCGGTGCGCGGGCGGATCGACCGTGTGCGCTACGACTTTTGCCGCACGCAGGCCGAACTGATCGACGAACGTTTCTTCGTACCGTACAGCGAATGGTGCCGTTCGCTGGGCGTGCTCTCGCGCGTACAGGCTTACGGGCGCGGCGTCCATCCGCTGGGTAGCAGCCTGCACTGCGATATTCCCGAAGGGGAGTCGTGGACGACCAACTGGCTCAAGCACCGCCTCGGCGAGGAGATGGGTAACGAGGATTACCGCCGCGGACGGGGCTACACGATGATCAACAAATACATGTCTTCGGGAGGCCACCTCGCCGGCCGCCGCACGATCAGCGCCGAGGATATGACCAACACCTACCTCGTCTTCACCGCGACGCTCGAATTCCTGAAGCTGGGCTCCGACCACAGCGTCTTTTCGGGCATTACGCACTCGGTGTTCCACGGGTTCAACTATTCGCCGCCCGAAGCGCCGTTCCCGGGTTGGATCCGTTACGGGGCCTATTACAATGAGAATAACACCTGGTGGCCTTACCTGCACCATTTCATGGATTACAAAGGGCGGCTGTCGGCCGTGCTGCAGCAGGCGGATATGTACACCGACATCGGCGTGCTGCCGCCACTGTCCGATATGTGGAGCACGATGGGGATGCAGAACGAGCCGTTTCCCGAACGTACCAACGTGCCGTGGTTCACGCTGGTGTGGGAGGCGATCCACAAACACGGGAACGGCTGCGATTACCTTTCCGACGAAATCATCCGCGATGCGGCCGTCCGCGGCGGCAAGCTCTGCTACGGCCCGAAAGCCTATGGGACGGTTTTCCTCGTCGCGGTCGAACGGATGCACCCCGAGGGGCTCGAGAGGTTGCTGGAATTCGTGCGGCAGGGTGGCCGCCTCTTCTGTGTCGACAGGCAGCCGTGCCTTTCGCTGGGCTGGAACGGACATGAAGCCGCCGACCGGCGGGTGCGGGAGCTTGTTCGGCAACTGCGCGGGTACCCCGACCGTTTCATCGTGCTCAAGAAGCCTGCCGACAACGATTTCATGGGTTGGTATGCCGGGGTACAGCGGCAATATGCCCTCACGCCCTATTTGACGTTCTCCGATCCCGATCCTTTCCTGATCCAGAATCGCTATACGGCCGACGGAGGCGAAGAGGTGTTCTTCATCGCCAACACGCGCCTGTACGAACCGCACCGCACGCGGGTCACCTTCTCCGGGGAGCTTTTGCGGGGCAAATATCCGTGGTATTGGGACCTGATGAGCGGGGAGCGCTACCGGATGGAACTGGACCGCGACGGAGGGATTGACCTCGATCTGGGGCCCGCCGAATCGATGCTGATCGTTTTCGACCGCAACCGCAAGGGGCCGAGGTGGAACCCGCTGCCGGACACCGGCGGGAATACGCTCGTGCTGAAAGGCTGGGATGTCGGGCTGCACCATGCCCGCGAGGGCTGGACGCGGACGATGCGGATGGAGGAGCCGGCGGACCTGCGCGGGACCGAATACGTGAATTTCGCTGGCGATGTCGTTTATCGCACGCGGTTCACCGTGGAGGAGCTGCCTGCGCGTCCGGTGCTGAACCTGGGGCGCGTGGCCGGAATCGCCGAGGTGGCGCTGAACGGCCGTCCCTGCGGTGTGCGTTGGTGCGGACGGCGGCTCTACGACCTGACGGGATTGCTGCACGCCGGGGAGAATACCCTCGAAGTGAAGGTAACCACCACATTGGGCAATTATATGCGGACATTGACGGATAATCCTACCGCTCAGAAGTGGACGGCGGGACGCAAAACCCAACCCGAACAGTCGATGGGACTGATCGGACCGGTGACGCTTTATGCGGGGTAGTTCTTATGCCGTGCAGTTCGCTTTGCTCATGATTTTTTCGCACGATCTATAAGCTTTTTCTCCATCAGGCACACCTCGAACGGCGGGTTTTATTGTGTACAGCCGACGGGAAATCCCTTTTGTCTTTATATTCGGCTATACATTAGTTGCTGATAATTCACTTTTCAAGTTTCAGCATCAGGTGTTAGTAGTGGTATGGCGGCCGTTTCGTGCGAATGAAAGGCATGTATCGTTTCCGGAACTTAACCATTCAATCATTTTGTCGGCACTCTTCTTAAAATCCCATGGCTTTTTTTATGACTTCCATTTCTTTTTCGGAGGTCAGCATTTTTAATAATTCAAATGCGACTTTCGGAGCTGTCTCAGGACAATAGGACGTGATAATATTCCCATCAACGACTACAGGTTCGTTCACAACGTTCACTCCAAGTTCTTTCAGCTTGTTTTGCCAATAGCCGTTTTTTAAGTGGTAAGTTGTTCCTTTCCTATTTTGCAGGACTCCGCTTTTTGCTACCGGGAATGCCCCGGAGCAAACTGCCGCAATGATTTTACCTTGTGCATTAAATTCCTTTATTAATTTTAGGAATCTTTCGTCATAGGCTTCTTCATAAAAACCAAATTCACCAAATCCGCCAGGTATTGCTAAAGCATCATATTCGTCAACGTTTATTTCTTCAATGGTCCTGTCTACTATTACGGGGACATTAAAAGTGCTGATAACTTTTTCAGTAAAACCACAAGTATCAACGATTATATTATGTCCATAATCAACTCTGGCCCAGCCCAGGACATCTATAAAAGTGCAAAATTCCATCGTCTCGAACGCCTTGGCCAGAAACACCACTACTTTCTTGTTTTCCATACTTTTCAAAGTTATCAGATTGGTTAATAGTTCTCTTCGTTTTGTGGTTCCCGCCGTACAGCTAAGGTGTTCTTTTTGCTCATAAGCCTGTAGTTGCCGGATAAGCCAGTGCGCTTGTCTCCCGGTGCCTTTGTCGTTGTCCTTTTCCTTTTCAGATTTGAGGCTGGCGCTTTGATCGTAATTTGTTGTCGGCTTTATTTCCAGATATTTCGGCTTGAACCTGTCGGAGAATATGCTGCCCGATTGTGTTCAGGCGAATCTAATTTGCCTGTAAAAGGTACAGATTTGTCAGCGAACAACTTTTTAATGAAACTTGAAGTTGTACAAATCTTTATCGATTACCAGGTAGGCGAGAAGAAAAAGAAACACCCGATTTTACTTTTTTTGCAAAATCGGGTAATTAATCTGTACTTAGTTGATTATTAGTACTTATTTGTACTCTGTAAGGGAATCGAACCCTTATTTACAGACTGAGAATCTGTCGTCCTAACCGTTAGACGAACAGAGCATCGGGCGGTTTTTGTGATGCAAAGATAAACAAAAATTTTTTTCGCTCCAAATACCTGCCGCAACTTTTGATCCGCTTTTCGGAGTGAATACGCAGGGTCGTCTTCCTTCCTGTTTTCGTCCCATGCCTGCCGGTGTTGTCGTTCGGGCGCATGGAGCGTGCATGCGCGGAGTCGTATGTGCCTGTATATGGAGTATGAATACTAAAAGGGAGCCGTTCAAAACGTTTCGGCTCCCTTTATCTTTGTTTTTGTGTGACCATTTTTGCGGCACGCCGGATTTTGCAGTGTCCCGGCCATTCGTCGTTCCGGGGGTTAGCGGGCGGCGAGCGCCTGTGCGATGTCGGCGATGATGTCCCCCGCGTCTTCGATGCCGACCGACAGGCGGATCAGGTCGGGCGCTACGCCTGCGGCCGCCAACTGCTCGTCGGTGAGCTGGCGGTGCGTGTGGCTCGCGGGATGAAGTACCGAAGTGCGTGCGTCGGCTACGTGCGTGACGATCGCGCACAGTTTGAGCGCGTCCATGAAGCGGATCGACTCTTCGCGGCCTCCCTTGAGCCCGAACGCGATCACGCCGCACGAACCTTTCGGCAGGTACTTCTGTCCCAATTCGTAATATTTGTCACCTTGCAGTCCCGGATAGTGCACCCACGCCACCTGGTCGTTCGAACGCAGGTATTCGGCCACCTGCTGTGCGTTTTTGCAATGGCGCTCCATCCGCAGGTCGAGCGTCTCGAGCCCGAGGTTGAGCAGGAACGCGTTCTGCGGCGCCTGGATCGAACCCAGGTCGCGCATCAGCTGCACGGTCGCTTTGGTGATGTAGGCGCCCTTGCCGAAGGCGGCGCTGTAGGTCAGGCCGTGGTACGACGGGTCGGGCTGCGTAAGTCCTGGGAATTTATCCGCGTGCGCTTCCCAGTCGAAATTGCCGCTGTCGACGATCGCGCCGCCGACCGCCGTGGCGTGGCCGTCCATGTATTTTGTGGTCGAATGCGTCACGATGTCGGCGCCCCACTCGAACGGGCGGCAGTTGATCGGCGTGGCGAAGGTGTTGTCGACGATCAGCGGTACGCCGTGGTTGTGTGCTATGCGTGCGAATTTCTCGATGTCGAGCACCTCTACGCCGGGGTTCGTGATCGTTTCGCCGAACAGCAGTTTCGTGTTGGGGCGGAAAGCTGCGGCGATCTCTTCCTCGGAAGCATCCTGGTCGATAAAGGTTACTTCGATACCCATCTTGGCCATCGTGACGGCGAAAAGGTTGAACGTGCCGCCGTACACGGTCGCTGCGCTGACAAAATGGTCTCCCGCCGAACAGAGGTTCAGGACGGCGTAAAAGTTCGCTGCCTGTCCCGACGAGGTGAGCATCGCGGCGACACCTCCTTCGAGCGCGGCGATTTTGGCCGCTACCGCATCGTTGGTCGGATTCTGCAAACGTGTATAGAAGTAGCCGCTTTCTTCGAGGTCGAACAGGCGGGCCATCTGGTCGCTCGTTTCGTATTTGAACGTGGTGCTCTGGTAGATCGGAAGCACGCGCGGCTCCCCTTTTTTCGGCGTCCAGCCCGCTTGTACGCACAGCGTGGCCGGTTTCAGTTTTTCGTTCATCTCTCTCTTTTCGTTTTATAGATACTTGGTGGATCGGGTTTGTCGGGCCGGAGGGCGGGAGTGTCGCAGCCCTTGTCGATACAGGCCGGAACTGCGGCTCAAGTTACAGCTATTTTTGTAAAACAGGTTCCGTTGTGGTGAAATTTCCGGCGAAAATCCGTTGAAAACAGGCGGAACCGGGTCTGGTCGGTTTGCTGATCCGCGAAAAAAACTATCTTTGTCTGCGGCATGAAAGCCGTTCGGAGGGGCGTATTCCGCTGTAGGAGGCGCGGGGCCTCGCCGTACCTTTCGGGGCTGTCCGACGGCTGTTCCCGGGGTTCCGGCAGGTTATGCGCCGGGTTGCGCTGTCCCGTTCCCGGAAAATCTGAATCGGGATCCCCGCAAACGACACGGGAGGACCAGTGTGCTGCAATAACCCGCATCCCGTTCCGGTCCGAACCTCATATTGTAAGCTGAACCTGTTTGATGAAAACTATCTCCCTGAAATTCCGGTTGCCGTTGTTCGTGGCAGTCGTTTGTTGTTTGAGTGTTCCGGTGCGTGCGACCGCCGCTGTTATGGGCGGCACGGGGGCCGGTATCTGTTCGGAATTCGTAACCGGAGGGGGTGAAAAAAACGAATCCCGTCCTTCGGGCCGGGAAGGTGCTGTGCGTCCCGACCGGATGCGGTGCGAGTACCTTGAAAATCCCGAGGCGGTCGATGTCCCCTCGCCGCGGCTGTCGTGGATCGTTCGTACCGACAGCACGGTCTATGGCCAGTGCCAGAGCGGCTGGCAGGTGCAGGTCGCCTCGTCGGAGGAGCTGCTGCGTCGGGGCCGTGCCGACCGTTGGGACAGCGGCCGCGTGGGGGGTGATTCGATGCGGGTGCGTTACGGCGGGAAACCGCTCCGCAGCAGGGATGCCTGCTGGTGGCGCGTGCGCGTTTGGGATGCCGGCGGACGCCCCTCGGCATGGAGTGCCCCCGTCCATTGGCACATGGGGCTGCTCGGTGAAGCCGACTGGCAGGCGCAGTGGATCGGTGCGCCGGGGCAGGACGACGGGCCGCTTTCCCCCGATGGAACCGAACCGCCCCTTCCTGCCCCGCTGTTGCGCAAGAGTTTCGGGGTGGTACCCGGCCGCAAGGTGGTTTCGGCCCGTGTGTACGTCACCGGGCTCGGTTATTTCGAACTTTACCTGAACGGGGAGAAGGTGGGCCGCGACGTGCTCGCCCCGAACCAGACCAACTACGACAAACGTCCGGGGTTGGCGGATTGCGGCATTCCGGTCGAAGATAATTTCCGGGAGTACACGGTGCCTTACTTGGCTTACGATGTGACGGAGCGGCTCCGCAGCGGCGAAAACGTGATCGGCGCGATGCTCGGAAACGGTTTTTACAACGTGCGGGGCCGGTGGACGATGGCCTACGGCTCGCCGCGGCTGATCGCGCAGTTGGAGATTGTTTACGACGACGGTTCGCAGGAGCGGGTGGTTTCCGACCCGACCTGGAAGGTGGCCGAAGGCCCTGTGCGGATGGATCAGATTTATGCGGGCGAAGAGTACGACGCCCGCTGCGAGCAACCGGGTTGGTGCGCACCCGGTTTCGACGACTCGGCCTGGCAAAATGCCGTCCCGCGCCGGGCTCCTTACGGTCGGCTGCGGGCGCAGAACGGGCCGGCCGACCGCGTGATGGAGGTGCTGAAGCCGGTGAAGGTCGAAAAACTCGGCGGGGGACGCTATCGGGTCGATTTCGGTGAGACCGTCTCGGGCTGGGTGCGGCTGCACGGTGTGCGGGGCGAGGCCGGGCGGCGCATCGAAATCAAATACCTGAGCGAGTCGCCGAACGGCTCGAACGCTTATACGATGAAGGGGGAGGGTCCGGAAGACTATGCGACGCGCTTTACGTGGTACGTTTTCCGCGAGGTCGAACTCAGTGGCTGGCCCGGCGAGCTCCATCCCGGACAACTTACCGCCGAGGCGGTCTATTCCGATGTGGAAACGACCGGCGGGTTCGCCTGCTCGAATCCGTTGCTGAACCGGATCGACCGCATCTGGTGGCGTACGCAGCTCGACAATATGCACGGGGCGGTCGCGAGCGACTGCCCGCACCGCGAACGTTCGGCCTATACCGGCGACGGGCAGACGGTCTGCGCGACGGTGATGCACCGCTTCGATGCGGCGGCGTTCTACAGCAAATGGATCGGGGATATCCTCGCTGCGCAGAACCCGGATACGGGTTACGTGCCCAACGGCGCGCCGTGGCAGCCCGGCTGCGGGGGCGGTGTGGCCTGGGGGGCGGCGATCTGCATCATGCCGTGGGAGTTTTACCTGCATTACGGCGACCGCGACATGCTCGCGCGCAACCTCGACGGCATGAAAGGTTATGTCGATTACCTGGGCGGCTGGGCCGATGCGGACGGCGTGATCTATGCCCGGGCGCCGCACGGCCGCGAACCGGTTTACTGGATGAACCTGGGTGACTGGTGTCCTCCGGGAAAACTGCCCTCCGATACGCTCGTGCATACGTTCTATTACTGGCGTTGCGCCGACATCGCGGCCCGCACGGCCCGCGTGCTCGGGGATTCGGCCGGGGCGCAGCGTTACGGCGCATTGGCGGAGCGTGTCCGCAGGGCGTTTCACGGGCGCTTTTACGATCCGGGCACAGGAAGTTACGGTCCCTTCGGAGGCGACGTTTTCGCGTTGTACATGGGCGTGCCCCCGGAGCGGTATCCCCGCGTCTGCGCCGCACTGCGCGACAACATCCGGCGTAACGGAGGCCACCTCGATACCGGCATTTACGGCACCCAGTTCCTGCTGGAGGTGCTCTGCGACAACGGGATGAACGATCTCGCTTACGGCATTATGACCAAGCGCACGTTCCCGAGTTTCGGACATTGGGTCGAACAGGGGGCCACGACGATGTGGGAGCAATGGGACGGTGGCAATTCGCACTGCCACCCGATGTTCGGGGCCTGCCTTACGTGGCTCTACCGCCGGGTGGCGGGCATGGAATCCGATCCGGAACGTCCGGGTTACCGCCATATCGTATTCCGTCCCCGGCCCGTGGGCGACCTGACGTGGGCGCGGTATGCGCAACTCACCTCCCGGGGCGAGGCATCGGTTCGCTGGGAGCGCACTGCGGGAGGGTTTATGCTCGAGGCCGACATCCCGGCCGGCTCCACGGCGACGGTCTGGGTGCCGTTGGGCGATGGCCAGACCCGGGCCGATGTACGGCTTTCGCATCCCGCCGGAGTTTCTTTCGTCCGTGTGGATGAAACCGCTGAGGTCCGGCCCGGAAACAGCGGGATATCCGGAGACAGGTTTCACCGCTACGCGGTTTACGAGGTGAAAGGTTCGGGCCGGTACCGTTTTACGAGCGGTGCCGGAATCACGGATTGAATTCCGGTTTGCGGGCGACGGCCCGCTGTTCGCTGTGTTTCCCGCAACCCCGCCTTACTATTTTCCGATCCTGATGCTTTTTGCCGTACGAGGTTACATTTCCCGTCCTTCGTTCAGGCGTGACCCCGCACTATTCCCGCACTGTTCCGTGTGGAAGGGCCTGACTTTTCGTTTCGGGATGCTGGAACGGTAATTGCATCCGTCCTGAAGGGCAAATACCGGAAATGGGGATGCTCCCGGGACGATTTCCCTACAAATGGGGATTTCATCGCCCGGTACGGATATTTACCTTTGTCAAAAATCAGAAACCATGAAAACAGGAATCTTTTTCGGAAGCACGCTCGGCACGACCGAGAATATTGCCGGGCAGATCGCCACGGCGCTGCGCATTTCCCCGGACGACATCCACAATGTGGCAGATACCGATCCTTCGGCCGTCCAGGGGTACGACTGCCTGTTGCTGGGCTCTTCGACCTGGGGGGCCGGCGACCTGCAGGACGACTGGTACGATTTTATCGGAAAATTGAAAAATGAAAACCTTTCGGGTAAGCTCGTGGGGTTGTTCGGTTGCGGCGATTCGGGTTCTTATCCCGATACCTTTTGCGATGCGATGGGACACCTTTACGACGACCTTTCGGGCACCGGCTGCCGTTTTATCGGCGCATGCGGTACCGCAGGCTATTCGTTCGACAGTTCCGAGGCGGTGCGCGACGGCAAGTTCGTCGGGCTGGCCCTCGACGAGACCAACGAGGACGACCGTACTGCGGAGCGCATCGCAGCCTGGGTGGAAACCTTGAAAAAGGAGGGGCTGTGAGCAGCCGGGATTTTGTCCGCTTCGGCGAGATGAAGATGTTCATGCACCACATCTATGAATATAAAAAGGGGGTGCGTGACCTGATCCTCTGCACGATGTGCCGCACCTGCGCCGAATTGGTGACCGAACGGCTTCGGCGGCAGCAGATCGAGTACCTCGCGCAGGATATAGACGGGCAGCGGGTGAACCTCTATTTCGGCAAACGGGCCTGCCTCGATGCGGTGCGTATGTTCATCGACAAACCGCTGAACCGCCTGACCCCGGAGGAGGATTTTATGCTCGGTACGATGCTCGGCTACGATATTCCGATGCAGTGCGAACGGTTCTGCAACCGCAAGCGTACGCTTGCCGCCGGATAAGAAGAGAAAAACAGGAGACCGGAATTACTACGGACTATTGTTGATTTGTGTTAATGTGTTGGTTGGACCGGCGTTCCCGTGGGGACGCCGGTTCCTTTTTTCGGCGGCGGTGCAAAAAAGAGTTGTCTCGGTCGCGCTCTGCGGCACCGGTTTTGAAAGCAAAGGCATGGAGAGGATACTAATAGATCACAACGAGATACAGTGCCCGTCGGCTTATTTCGGGCCCTTTCCGTTCGCACTGCGCGAACAGGCAGTGAATAGGTATGAACCGGTCCGGCCCTGAACTTGCGGTATACGGACTGTTTGCCGGGATTGCGCTCGGCGGTACTTGACTGCTCGGGACGGACTGCACCGGAGCTGGACGGCGGAAAGCGAGGGGGAGGGGAAGAACCGCCTGAAACGAACAAAGCGTATGACGCGAACGACACGAACGAAACGTTAAACCGTACGGCGATGAAAATAGCGATCAGCGGAGCATCGGGATTTATCGGCTCGCACCTGGCGGGATACCTTACTGCGCAGGGACATCAGGTGGTGCCGCTGGGGCGCGGTTATTTTTCGGGTTTTCCCGCTCCGGGCCCGGAGGTGATCGGCGATCGGGCCTGGGACGGGGGCATGGGCCGTCTCGTTGCTGCGCTCGAAGGGTGCGGCGCCGTGGTTAACCTTGCCGGAGCCCCGATCGACCGTCGTTGGAGCGATACCTATAAAGAGGAGCTTTATGCGAGCCGTATCGGCCCGACGCGTCGGCTGGTAGAGGCGATCGGTGCGCTCGAAACCCCGCCGGGCGTGTTGGTGTCGGCTTCCGCCGTCGGCTATTATCCCGCCGAAGGCTGTTATACGGAAACCGATGCGCGCAAAGGAACCGGGTTCCTGTCGGATCTTTGCGCGGCCTGGGAACAGGAGGCGCAGCGCGTCCCGCCCGGCGTACGGCTCGTTGTCACCCGTTTCGGCGTGGTGTTTTCACCCGGCGGGGGAGCGTTCCCGCGGCTCGCACGCCCGTTCCGTATGGGCGTCGCGGCACGGCTCGGCGACGGGAGCCAAAACGTCTCGTGGATCGCGCTCGAGGATCTGGTGCGCGCGATCGGTTTCGTGCTGGAGGACGCTGCGGTGCGCGGTACGGTGAACATGGTTGCCCCGCAACACCTGACCAATGCGGAACTGACCGGTGCGCTTGCGCGCCATTATCGTGTTTCGCTGCGGGTCGGCGTGCCGGGTTGGATCGTGCGGGCGATTTACGGCGAGGCCGCGCAGGTTCTGCTGTCGGGCCAGTGTGCGGTGCCCGAAAAGTTGACAGCGGCCGGTTTTACGTTCGATGCAGAGAATATCGAACGGTTTCTGGAACGGTCGACACCGCTCGGAAAGTGATCCGGACGTTTTTTGTCGCAGTCGTTTCCGGACTTCGGTTTGCGGAGTTTCCGGATCGGTTTGTGACGGGATACTGGTTTTGAAAGAAATGTTAAAAATAAAAATTATGTCAGGATGTTGTTGCGGGTGCAACCGGCGCAAGGTGTCGGTCGAACCGATGGAAAATTTCGATGTGAACCGTTATCTGGGCCGCTGGCACGAGATCGCGCGGCTCGATCACCGTTTCGAGCGGGGGCTCGAACGGATTACGGCGACCTATACGCTGCGGCCCGACGGTAAGGTCGGCGTCGTCAACCGGGGGTACGATCCCGCGAAAAAGCGCTGGAGCGATGCGAAAGCCTATGCGGTGCAGACCCGGGTAAAGAACTACCTGAAGGTTTATTTTTTTCCGCTGGTCCCGGGTAGGTACCGCATCGCTTACCTCGACGACGACTATTCGCTGGCGGTGGTTTCGGGCGGAAGCCTGCGCTACCTGTGGCTGCTGTCGCGGACGCCGGAGGTCACCCCGCAACAGCGCGCGCGGATGCTCGGCGTAGCCCGCGGGCTGGGGTACGACACCTCGAAGCTGATCTGGCCGGAACCGGACGAGCCGTCCGGAGATTAAGTTTGCTTCGGCGGCGCCTTGGCATACCTGAAAATATGCGGTTTGGCTGAACCGGTGCATAAAACAGCAAACGCAGGAAAATCGTCCTGCGTTCGCTGTTTGTGCTGTGTGGAACTCGTTTGATTTCCGGGATTGTTCCGGATTCGGGTTTTTCGATTTTTTTCCGCCGAACCTTATGCGGCTACATCCGGAACGTATCGGGATCGGAGCCCGATCCTTCGCACCGGATTCGGTCGATGAGTTTTATGTCTTCGGGACTCAGCGAGAAATCGAACAGCTCCGCGTTCGAGACGATCCGTTCCCGGGTGACCGACTTGGGCAGCGGCAGGATGCCCCGCTGAAGGATCCAGCGCAGCGCGATCTGTGCGATGTTTTTGCCGTAGCGGTCGGCGATCGCCTGCATTTCGGCGTTGCCGAAGATTTTGCCCTGTGCGAGCGGCCCCCACGCTTCGACGAGGATATGCTGCTCTTTGCAGTAGGAGACCGTTTCGTCCTGGTTCAGTCCGGGGTGCAGTTCGATTTGGTTGACCATCGGAACGATGTCGGCCTGTTCGATCAGGCGCGTCAGGTGCCGCACCTTGAAGTTGCTCACGCCGATGGAACGGATGCGCCCTTCGAGGCAGAGCCGTTCCATCGCGCGCCAGGTTTCGCGGTTCATCTTATCCCAGTCCCCGTCGTGCCCTTTGGCGATCGGCCAATGGATCAGGTACAGGTCGAGGTAGTCGGTCCCGAGCGCCTGCATCGTTTTATCGAACGCGCGCAGCGTCGAATCGAAGCCCTGGTCGCTGTTCCACAGTTTGCTGGTGATGAAAATATCCTTGCGGTCGATGCCGCTTTCGCGTATCGCGGCGCCGACGCTCCGTTCGTTGCCGTAAACGGCGGCGGTGTCGATGTGGCGGTAGCCTGCGGCGATGGCCTCTTTGACTGCGCGGACGGCCACTTCGCCGTCCGGGGTGCGGAACGTGCCGAAACCGACGCACGGAATTTCGACGCCGTTACTCAGTTTGAAAGTATCCTGAAGTGATTTCATGGTGAGATGATTTTGATTTGCCTGCGGGGAAGCGTGCGAATATTGTGCCGTTGTTTTTTTGCTCCGCTGTCCGCGTGTGTCCCCATAAAGGTAATGTTTCCCGGCCGGAATTGCAATGTCGTCCCCGGAAATCTTCCCCGGAAGTACCGTGGATACCGCCTCCCGCGCACGAAGCCGCGGGCCTCGGACGCCCGGGGCCGCTTACGGGGGCTGGCCGCCGGATTTGGCTCCGGATTATTTGAACAGGTCGTTGAGCGCTTCGCTCATGCTCGGGTGGGTAAAAATCATGTCGCGCAGCAGGGACGCTTTGTTCCCGTTTTTCATCGCAAGGGCGACCGTGTTGATCACCTCGCTGGATTCGGGTGCGAAGAGCGTGCAGCCGAGAATTTCGTCCGTCCTGGCATCGATTACGGCCTTGAGCACTCCTTCGGTTTCCCCGATCGTGTGCATGCGCGGGATCGATGCGACGGGGATCGAATTGACGCGGACGTCCAGACCCTTGCGGCGCGCCTCCTCTTCGTTGATTCCGATGCGCGAAAGCGGCGGGTCGGTAAATACCGCGTAGGCTACCGGCAGTCGGTCCTGCGTTTTGCGTTCGCCGGTGCCGAACAGTTCGTCGCGAACGATCCGGTAGTCGTCGAGTGAAATGTAAGTGAATTGCAGGCCGCCCTTCACATCGCCCAGCGCCCATACTTTCGGGTTGGTCGTCTGCAGGCGGTCGTCCACCATGACGGAACCGCGCGGGTCGGTACGGATGCCTGCCGCTTCGAGGTTCAGTCCCGCGGTGTTCGGCTTCCGTCCCGTAGCGAGCAGTACGGCTTCCGCTTCGAGCACCTGGCGGCTGCCGTCGGTGCCGCTGCCGGTCGGGTTGTTTGTATTGCGGTTGCCGGTGCTCCCGGCATCGTTGCCACTGTCGCAGACGGTCACGTAGGCGCATGTCTTGCCGTCTTGGACCGATTCCACCTGCGTGTTGAGGCGGAACGTCACCCCGCGCTTCTCGAGAGTTGCGCGGACGTTGGCCGCGATGTCGCGGTCTTCGCGCGGGATCAGCTCGGGATAACTCTCCAGCACGGTCACCTGCGAACCGAATTCGGCGTACATCGACGCGAACTCCAGCCCGATGTAACCGCCGCCCACGATCACCAACCGTTTCGGCAGCTCTTCCAGCTCCATGATCGACGTGCTGGTATAGACCCGGTCGCTTTCGCGCACCCCTGCAATGGGCGGGATAACCGTCTCCGCACCGGTATTGATGAAGATGCGGTCCGCTTTCAGGCGCAGCTTTTCGCCTTTGGTGTATCCGCCCGCAGCGGTTCCGGCCGGGATTTTTGCCGTTGCCGTGCCGCTCGTAGCGTTTGTACTGCCGGCAGTCCCCGGATCCGTTCCGGCGTCCCGGCGGTCCGGATAGTCGGCCGTAAACGTCACATCCACCTCGTCCGGCCCGGCGAACGAGCCGGTGCCGGTATAGACGGTAATATTCGGTTTGTCTGCGAGGTTGCGGTAGTTTTTGTCCCGCAGCAACGCCGTGACCTCCTCTTTTCGCCGGATCGCGCGGCGGTAGTGTTCGCTCCGCTGTCCGAAAGTCGGTTCCGGACGGTAGGTGGCCAACTTGGCCTGGTGCACGAGGGTTTTGGTCGGAATGCACCCCACGTTGATGCAGGTTCCCCCGTACATTTGGTCGGATTGTTCGATAACGGCTACCTGCCAGCCGCGTGCCCCGAGGTCGGCTGCGAGCGTTTTGCCGCCCTTGCCGAAACCGATGATGATTGCGTCGTAGGTTTTCATAGTGTATCGCGGTTTGATGGTTTTACCTGTGTAATCAGCTTTCCTGTCGGCCGCTCCGCCTATTTGTACGTTAGCAGGGGATCTGTCGTACTTGGCTTCGATCTCCTCGATGAAGTACATATACAGTACCGTGCATTTCCGGATATCATACTCTTTCGGATCGCCGGTTCGTCACACGGGGTGCGGGTATCGTGCCGGGCGCTCTTTCCGGGTTAACGGTTTTGTATCCCGTCTGCGTTCCTTTTCCGCAGGATGCGCCGGGCCGAATCCGAAAGAGCGACGAGTGCCCCGGCGAGGATAACCGTGTCCTTGACCACGAGCCGTCCGGCTCCCGACAACAACGGGAAGCCCGCTTCGCCGCTGCCCAGGTCGGGAACCCACACTTCGGGTGTCGTGACGAGGAACGAGAGTGTGCCGACGGTCATAATCACAGCAAGGATCGCGCCTGCCAGGCCGATGCGCGCACTGAAAATGCCCAGGAAGACCAACACGCCGATCGCCATGATCAGGATGCCGAGCCCGTGCGAAAAACCGTAGGTGTTGTTCCGGACGTGCCATTCGTGTTTGGCGGCGTCGAATTCCCCCTCTTTGAGTTTGTAGTTTTTGTACTCGGGTGCTTTTTGCGTGTAGAAAAAACTCATGAAGGGACTGTTGGCGACGAACGGGACAATTCCTTCGGCTTCGTAATTTTGGAACTTGAGTCCGCCGATCCAGACGAAGACGATCAGGATCGCCACACGGATCAGGTTGATGCCCAGGGTTTGCGAGGAGGCTGCCAGTTGCAGTAGGTTGTCGTACAGGCGGGAAATATTTGCATTCATGGTCGTAAGTTTTACGGGTTTTCCAACGATGCAAAGTTGGGGCTTCCGGCCCGGGCGGTCAATGGCGATTCTGCCGGAAGAGTTGGCGATTATTCCCGTTGGCGGGAAAGGATCCGTTTGCCTTTCCTGTCTGCCTCTGTCCTGTTTTTCCTCTCCGGGTTCTTATCGGGCTTGGGATGTGGGTGCCGCATGTTTGTTCTTCTTGCGGTAACCGGTGATGCTTTCGCCCGCTGTTTTTTTGAAAAAACGGCTGAATGCGGCGGTATCCTCGAATCCGAGCAACGCGGCGATCTCCTTTGCACTTTTGGAGGTGTGGAGCAGCAGCCGTTGGGCTTCGGCGCCGGTCCGTTCGTGGATCACCCGCAGCGGCGAGGGGAGTCCGTAGGCGGCGAAGAGGTTGGACAGCGTTTTCGGGGAGCGGTTCAGCAGGTCGGCGTACTCCTGCACCTGCTTCTTTTCGCGGAAATGTTCGTCCACCAGCACATAGTACTGCCGCACGATGTCGAAAGCCTTCTCCTTTCCGGGCGCTACGGCGAACCGTTCCCGCGCCAGCCGGGTGCAGGTGATGATGAAGCGCTTGAGCAGGATGCGCAGCATCTCTTCGCGCAGGCTGTCCTCGATCGCGTACTCGCCTGCCAGCTTGTCTGCGATTTCGTACAGTGCGGCCGTTCGCGCCGCATCGGGCCGCAGCCGTACCGTTTCCGGGCCGCCGTTAAAAAGCAGCCCGTTGCAGGATACTTCGTCGTCGTGGCCGTAAATGCAATAGAAATTGCTGTTGAACAGCAGCGTCAGGTAGTCGCCCGCGACCTCGCGTACCGCGATGCGGTGCAGCGGTGTGAGCGGAACCACTTCCCCGGCTTCGAGCGTCGTCTCTACATGGTCGATCTCCAGGCGCAGCGTGCCGCTGCGCACCCAGATGAATTTGTAAAGGCTGCGGTCCCGCCCGAGGGCCGGGTCGGCATGGAAAGCGTCGGTCAGCACGATTGCGCCTTTGAGCCGGGTATGTAGTGCGTAATTGATCATAATGCGGATGCATTCCGAATCCTGGCATGGCCGGCCTGTCGTAGCGGGAAAGCCGGCTCGGGAACGGATGATTTCAAATTTAACATTTTATTTTGGAAAGCGGGTGCCGATCCCGGTGGAAGCTTCCGTTCGATCCGGCGTGCTTGCTTGTGGAACCGCAAGATATTTCTGGTTTGCTCCGCCCTTGTAAAACGTTATCTTTGCAGCGTATGGCAAATGTTGTGATTATGCAGGATATAATAAACGGGCGCTGCGGTTGGTGCGGAACCGACCGGCTGTATGTGGAATACCATGACCGGGAGTGGGGAAAATTGGTGACCGACGACAAGACGCTGTTCGAGTTTCTTGTGCTGGAGAGCGCCCAGGCCGGGCTGAGTTGGATCACTATCCTCAGGAAGCGTGAGGGATACCGCAAAGCCTTTTGTGATTTCGATGCCGGGCGGGTGGCGCAAATGACCGACGAGGATGTCGAACGGTTGATGCAGTTCGATGGCATTGTGAAAAACCGCCTGAAAATCAGATCGACGATCGCGAATGCAAGGCTGTTCCTCGCCGTGCAGAAGGAGTTCGGTAGTTTTTATGACTACACGCTGTCGTTCTTTCCCGACGGAAAGCCGATTGTCAACACGTTTAAGTCTTTGGCCGAGATTCCGGCATCGTCCCCCGAATCCGATGCGATGAGCAAGGATATGAAAAAACGGGGATTTAAATTCTTCGGAACTACGATTTGTTACGCCCACTTGCAGGCTGCGGGGTTTATCGACGATCATCTGGCGGACTGCATTTGCCGGAAAAGGTGAATAACGGCGGTACGGCGGGATCGCCGCATTGGAGGTCCCGTGCATAGAATATAGAAGGAGTCCCGCACTGACAGCAGGAGTATCGTAATTGGGAAAACAAATTGGAAAAACAGGAACATACCGGTTCGCGCCGGGGATTGTTTGCCGACCGGCCCCGGCGCTGGCGCTACCTGTCGGCGATGGCGGTGGTCGTGCTGATGGTCGGTGTGGCCGAACGGACGGGCGAGCGCGAGGTGATCTTCCCCGAGATGGCGGCCCTGGCCATCGGCATGTGGATCGCGCCGAAACGCGTGTGGAATGTCACCCGGCTGCAGTTGGTGCTGCTGATGGGTGCCGGGGCCGTGGCGGGCGTCTGTATCGTGCGCTGGTCGCCGTGGCCGTTGGCGGCTAACCTCGCGCTGGCTTTCGCGTTTGCCGCGGGGTGCCTGTCGCTGTCGCTGATCGTCGTTGCCGGGCAGCGGGCGATGGAGCGCGGCGGCCTGCGTCCCGAGACGCATTACGACCGGCCGGAATGGAACTGGCGTCACGACGGCGTGCGGTGGATGTGGCTGTTGCTGGCGGTGCTGGCCGTTGCCGTGCTACCGCTTTCGACGGGATACCGGTATTGCATTCTGCCGCCGCTGATCGTTACGTTCGTTGAGTTTGCGAATTCCAAGTCCGGATTCCGCAACCGTCCCGTGCAGGTGTGGCTGATGCTGGTGGCGGGAGCTACGGCAGGAACCCTTATGGAGTGGATGGGGCATGTATGGCTGGGATGGTCCGAGAGCGTCGTGGCGCTGGTGGTGTGTGCCTGTTTGTTCGTGATGTTCGAGCGGGTCGGCCGCTATTTCGCGCCGGTGGGCGCGGTCGCATTGATCCCGATGATTGTGCCGCCGCAGGATTTGTTCTGGCTGCCGGTCCAGATTGCCTGCGGGGCGGCGGTTTTCATCGCCGTAGCACTGTTGCTGTTCCAGCGCTGTTACGAATGGAACCGGGGGCAATTCGTCTATTGTGTCGTGCCTTCTCCGTTGCGGCGCTATATTCCCCGGCCGAACAGGAGCGTGCAGGACATGCAAGGATAAACATGTAAAGATTTGGAGATAAAGAGTAATGAGAAGAGCGTGGTCAGGAAGGAAACGAAATAGATATAAATGAAATAAGGAATAATTTTAGGATGGTTTATGGTTTCTGTCCGTTGCTGCGGTTTCCGGGCATGGGAATGACCGCGCGGAACCGGCCGGTTTCATCGAAATAACCGGTTGCAGGAAAATCAAAAGGCAGGCGTTTGAGGCCTGCCTTCGTCTTTTTACGGTCGTAAGCTTTTTTCGAGCGGTGTACCCGGCTCTGTCCCACCGGACGGCCGTGCCGTGCGATCTCCTCTTCCCGGCTCGCCTTGCGGTGAGCTTTGAGGTAGTCCTGTTCGGTGATGCGTTTTTTCATCTTTCGGTCGGTTTGAGGCGGCAAAGGTAGTAAAATCCCTGGCATCGGCCCGCCTATTCCATTTCGGTCAGCACCAAGTCCGGCAGCGACTGAATGAAGGTGAACAAAGCCTGTTCTTCCCGCTGTTCCTTGATTTTGACCACGAGCGACACCCGGTACGAACACAGTTCCCCGTGTTTCTCTTCGGCGGCTTTGTAGCTGACGACGCGGTAACGGCGCTGGTGCACCTGGTCGAGGATACGTACCAGGTTTTCCTGCCGCGTGGTGGTGAAATGGACGAGCATCGTGCGCAGGCCCAGGTTTTTGAACAGCACGGTCAGCAGTTCGAGTCCTGCGAGCGTCAGCACGGTGGCCGACACGCCCAGCCAGTACATCCCGCCGCCGACGGCCATGCCGATTCCTGCGGTGGCCCACATGCCTGCGGCGGTAGTCAGGCCGCGTACGAACTGTTTCTGGAAAATGATCGTTCCGGCGCCGAGGAAGCCGATGCCGCTGACGATCTGCGCCGCGACGCGGCTCGGGTCGAGTCCCACGCCGGCCTCTCCGAGCACCCCGGCGAAGCCGTATTGCGAAACGATCATGAACAGCGCGCTGCCCAGCGAGACGAGGAAGTGCGTGCGGAAGCCCGCCTCTTTGGCCCGGTACTCGCGGTCGAGCCCGATGACCGCCCCCAGCACCCCGGCCAGCAGCAGTCGCAATGTAAATTCCCAGAACATTTTTATTGACTTAAATTAGTGCGGACTTTTCCTTCTTTCCGGGCGTGTCCTTTGCGGTCTTTCGGATCATTAAATGGTGCGCCGGAACGGGCTTCTGTGGCGTCTCCGAGTAGTCGCTAAGACCGGCTTACCGGGATTCGCGCTAATTATCGCCTGGCTTCGGCCCCGGGGAACCCTGCGGGCCCTTCGGCCCCCGGAAGCGGCGCCGGTTGTTGCGGCGGTTTTTTTGTCCGTCGGTCCGCTCTTTCGCACCCTGCGGCTGTATTCCTTCAGGCGTTGCCCCCTGATTCTGCGGGGTCTGTGCGGAGGATTGCGCTTGGGCGCCCTGCTCCGGATTCTTCCTGCCGCTGCGGTTGCGCCCGTTGCGTCCCCCTCGGCCGCCGGCACCGCTTTGTCCGTCACGCCGGTTGCCTCCCCGTCCGTGGTCTCCGCGGCCCGAAAAGCGGCGGTCGCTTTCGTCGGGATTGTATACGGGGCCTTTGCCCAGATGCTCGGGGATCGGCAATTTTTCCACATCCCGCTCCATGAAAGTTTCGATGCGGTGGAACTTGCCCTGCTCCTTTTCGCTGACGAAGGTGATCGCGCGGCCAGTTGCGCTCGCGCGCGCCGTGCGTCCGATGCGGTGGATGTAGTCCTCCGGGTCGTGCGGTACGTCGTAGTTGACCACCGTGCCGATATCTTCGATGTCGATCCCGCGCGCGACGATGTCCGTCGCTACGAGCAGGTCGATTTTGCCGTTTTTGAAATCCAGCATCACCTCTTCGCGCTGCTCCTGTTCCAGGTCGGAGTGCATCGCCGCAGCGTTGAGCTTCATACGTTTGAGCGTGTAGGCGAGCTCCTTGACCTTTTGCTTCGACGACGAGAAGATAATCGTCTTGGTGCCGGTAGGTTCGCCGAACAGTGCGCGAACGATCTCCATCTTCTGGTTTTCGTAGCAGACGTAGATGCCCTGCTGGATCGCTTCATTGGGTTTCGATACGGCGATGTTCACTTCGGCCGGATTGCGCAGGATTTGTTTGGCCATCTGCCGGATTTTCGGCGGCAGCGTAGCCGAGAACATGATCGTCTGCCGTTCGGTGGGCAGCTCCTTGATGATCTTCATGATGTCGTCGAAGAAGCCCATGTCGAGCATCCGGTCGGCTTCGTCGAGCACGAAATAGCTCACGTGCGAGAGGTCGATTCCGCTGTTGGCGATGTGGGCCAGCAGGCGTCCCGGCGTCGCCACGACGATGTCCGAGCCCCGCAGCATGCCCTGCTTCTGCTGTTCCCAGCCGATGCCGTCGCCGCCGCCGTAAACCACCGTCGTGGAGAGGGGCAGGAAGTAGGAGAATCCCTGGAACTGTACGTCGATCTGTTGGGCCAGTTCGCGCGTGGGCACGACGATCAGCGATTTGACCACGTTGTCGGGGTTGCCTTCGCGCAGCAGTTTGTCCAGCAGCGGCAGCGTGTACGCGGCCGTTTTACCTGTCCCGGTCTGCGCGCAGCCGATCAGGTCTTTGTTTTCCAATATGATGGGGATGGTGTGTTCCTGTACCGGCGTCATCTCTTCGAAGTTCATCGCTTCGAGGCTCCGCAGGATATCGGCGTCCAGGCCGAGTTCGTCGAATCTCATACAATTTGCGTGTTTTCTCTGTGTCGTTTGTCTGTGTTAGGGACAAATATACGGAAACAATCCGGTTTCGCCGCGCGGAGCCGTAAGGAAAAAATACCGGGACCCGGAAAGCGCCCCGAGGCCTGCGGGAGCCGGAATGGAAAACCGGAGTGGAAAACGAAAGGATTGCGGCCTGTTTTCGCTGCGGATTTAGGTTGTTGTTTAAATGGTTGTTAATGAGTGTATTGTTTGGCGAGTTTCGATATTCGAAACAAATTTCGGACGAAACATCTTCCGTGGAAACCGATCTTGGACTGTTTTTTGACGGGATGGATACAAAACGGTTGCGGACGGAGGTCCGCCGGCCGTAGGAAATATACCATTGAATAGGTTATCGAATAAAATTATGGTTATGAAAAAACTTCTCTTTTTAACCGGTTTTCTGGCGCTGGCCGCCGGAGGGGCTTCGGCACAGCCGGTCTACTCGGTCCGGGATGTCGGAATGAGTAACGTGGATGATTCGGTGCATATCCGTTTTGTGGTCGTGCCCGGGGAAAAGAACATCATGCCCCGCGGGACGCTGATCCTGACTCCCGTGATCCGGGGGGCGGGACAGGTTCTGCCGTTGGAGCCGCTGGTTTACCGCGGCAGGCTGGCCGAAAAGATACACTCCCGCAACGAAGTGTTCAGCCGCCGCAGGCCCAGCCTGCCCGATACGAACAGTGACCTCGAAGGACTCACTTACTACCATGCGGTCGTTCCGTTCCGCGATTGGATGCGCGGTGGCGGCTTGGTGCTGAACAGCCAGTGGTACGGCTGCAAGAAGGATATGGTGGCCGAGCAGAATACGCTGCTGGCCGAGCCGGTTCCCGCTCCGCCCGCACCCCCGGTGGTCGTGGTGGTCGAGAAACCCGTTCCGGCCAAACCGCTCGTGTTTGAGGTGAAGAAGGTGACCGGTAACGCTTACCTTGATTTCCCGGTGGGCAAGTCGGCGATCCAGCCCGATTTCCGCAACAATGCGGCCGAACTGGCCAAGATCCGAGGCACGCTCGATTCGCTGATTCAGGCCAAGAATGTACGCGTCCGTGGAATTACCCTGGTAGGTTATGCTTCACCCGAGGGTAGCACTCAACTCAACGACCGTCTCTCTGCGGAACGTGCCGATGCTTTGAAAGCTTACCTGTTGCAGAACTATAAAAAAGGCGATCCGGGGCTGATTTCGGCCCGGTCGGGCGGCGAGGACTGGAATGGCCTGCGTTCGCTGGTCGCCGCTTCTTCGATCCGCGGCAAAGAGGCTCTGCTGAAGATACTCGATTCCGATGCTTCGGATGCGGCCAAGAAGGCGAGCATCAAAGCGCTCAACGGCGGAGCGACCTATGCGACGTTGCTGAAAGACTATTACCCGCGCCTGCGCAAGGTCGAGTACACGATCGATTACGAACTGGTGCAGCAGCAACCGAGGTAGCGGGAACGGTGGAACGGCAGTTGTAACAGCCATTGGTGCCGAAACAACAACGACCGCAAGTACGAGCGGTCCGGCCGCAACGTTCCGCTTCCATTGGACTGAGATTAATCTGTCCGGCGACCCTTTTCGGGCCGCCGGATTTTTATGCGTTCCCGTTGTTGTTCCCGTTCCCCATTGTTGTTATTGTTATTGTTATTGTTATTGTTATTGTTGTTGTTGTTGTTGTTGTTGTTGTTGTTGTTGTTGTGCGCAGAGGTCTCTTCCATGCCCCGACCGTTGTGTGTTTCGGTTACCTATTCCGCCGCTGCTGGCAGTCTCTGTTTATCATCTCTTCTCCTTCCTTTTCTTTTTCTCTTGCTTTGTTTTTCTTTTTCTTTTTCTTTTTCTTCCGGGGCGGGGATGTTGTCCGCTTTCGCGAAAAATGGTATCTTAGCCGTCCGGGCTCGCCCCGTCGTTCGTACAGGTATTGGAACCTGCCCGAATATTGAACCTGCCCGGGGTTTATACCGAAATTTTACGAATCCCGTTTAAAAACCGACACATGAAACGTCTGACCCTGACTTCTGTTTTCGCACTTTTGTTTACAGGCCTGTCGATCCTTTCGCTGCGCGGCGCCGAGCCGGAGCTGGACCTTGCGCCCGCCCGCTGGATTTGGTATCCGTCGCAGCGCACCCTCTCCAACACGATGCTGATGCTGCGCAAGGAGTTTACGCTCGATTCGGTGCCCGAAAAGGTCTCCGGGTGGATTCTCGCCGACAGCCGCTACCGGCTCTGGGTCAACGGGCAGCGTGTACAATGGGGGCCCGCACCTGCCGATCCGCGCTGGCCCGAGGCCGATCCGCTCGACATCCGGCCCTACCTGCAGAAAGGAAAGAACGTACTGGCGGCGGAGGTGCTCTACTTCGGCCTCGGCGACGGTACGTCGCCCATCGGCAAGCCCGGTTTCATCTGCAAACTGGAGGTCGGGAACCGCCTGGTAGCGAGCGACAGCACCTGGCTCGTGAGCGTGGCCCGCAGCTGGCCCGCCGGGCAGTATAAGCGCCATTACGTGCGCGCTTTCCAGGAGGAGTTCGATGCGAACCGTTATCCCGACGGTTGGCGGCAGGCGGATTATACCCCCGGCAGCGAGTGGGTCTATGCGATGGAGCTCGGGGGGCGTGCCGACCGGTCGCAGTTGGCGACCGATTATCCGGAGTACCTGCAGGACTACTGGGCCAGCAACCGCGATGTGTCGCGGATCCGGCCGCGCAGCATCCCGCTGATGCGCGAATACTGGGTTCCCGTGTCGAAACTCGCCGAGAGTATGTGGCTGACATGGGACCAGGACCCCCGGACCTATTTCGAGATGAATACGCCGCACAGCTACCGGGCCGACCGCACGCCGTGCGCCGTACAGGAGAACGACAGCACCTGGAGCGTCGTCGCTTCGGACGGCCGCGCTGCGGTGCTGACCTTCGAGCTCGGCGAACAGGTGGTCGGCTTCCCGGCTTTCACGATCGACGCCCCGGCGGGGACGGTAGTCGAACTGCTTACGCACGAGGCGCACGAGGTGGGGGGGCCCGAACTGCTCAATACGCATTTCAACGCGTGGAGCCGCTGGACCTGCCGGGAGGGCCGCAACCGTTTCGAGGCGTTCGACTTCGAGAGTGCGCGCTGGCTGCAGCTGCACATTCGCAATTTTACCGGTAAAGTGACCGTCAGCGGGGTCGGCTTGCGCCGCCGCATCTTCCCGTGGCCGCACGATCCGGCGATCCGCATCGGCGACCCTGCGATCCAGCGGGTAATGGATGCGACGGTCAATACGCTGAACAATTCGGCACAGGACCTGATCGTCGACGGCATGGGCCGTGAGCGGCAGCAGTACAGCGGAGATTGCGGCCACCAACTGCACGCCGTTATGGGGATCTTCGGCGAAACCCGCTTGCCGCGCCGCTTCCTGATCACCTATTCGCAGGGACTCAGTTCCGAGGGTTATTTCCTCGACTGCTGGCCGGCTTACGACCGCCTCGCCCGCGTGATGCAGAAGCAACTCGGTCTTTCTAACTGGGGACCGCTGCTCGACCACGGGGTCGGTTTCGTATTCGACAATTATTACTACTATTGCCAGACCGGCGACACGACCCACCTGGCCGAGACGCTGCCGCGCCTGCTTCGTTCGTTCGATTACCTCACCACGTTGATGAATCCCGCAGACAGCCTGCTCCCGGTCGAGAATCTCGGCATCCCGTCGGTCTGGATCGATCATCACGGTTATAAGAAATCCCGGCACAAGATACTGGCCTTTAATCTGTATGTCTCGGCGATGTGCCAATATGCGCTCGCGCCGTTGTGCGAACTGACAGGACGCACGGCCGATGCTGTCCGCGCGAGGGCGTTCGGCGAGGCGCTGCAGCAGGCGTGCGTGCGCCGGTTCTGGTCGCCGGAGCGCCAGGTGTTCGTCTGCAACCTGCCCTGGGAGCGGGAAGAGGGTGAAACGCGCTACCACGACCGCGACCTGGCCACGGCGGTGCTTTTCGACATGTGTCCCGGCGGCAAGACGGCCCGTTCGGTCGAACTGCTTGCCGAAGAACCTGCCGAGATGGGATTTTCCTATCCGGCCAACGCGGTCTGGCGCCTCTGGGCGCTGATCAAGGCGAACCGCATCGACGTGGTGCTGAACGATCTGCGCACCCGTTGGGCGGGTATGGAGTCGGTTTCGCTGAACAATACGCTGCAGGAGGGTTGGCATGCGAAGCCCGACAACCGGGAACAGTGGAGCCACTGTCCGATTGCACCGCTGATCGTGCTGCAACAGGGTATTGCGGGTATCCGCCCGCTGGAGCCGGGTTACGGCCGGTTCGAGATAGCGCCGCAGCCGGGTGACCTCACCGATGCGGCCTTTACCGTGCAGACTGTCAAAGGACCGATCGACTTCGCCGTCAGCGGCAAGCGGGGCAACCGCCGTCTCTCGTTCACCGTTCCGGCTGGTACTACCGCCGAACTGGTGCTTCCGGCTGGGGAGAAGGTGCCGTTTCCGCCGGTTGCGTCCGAAGGGGGTGACGGGCTGCAAAACGGATTGCAGGACGGAGTAGGGCGAGGCTTGAGCGATCTGTTGCACGACGGGCAGTCGGGCGCATGCCGCTACAGGATCGACGGTGGCCGCAAGGTGGAACTGCGCCTGCGGCATTTGTAAAATCCGGTCTGTTGTCAATTCCCTGATTGCCGGCGGTTGTAGAACCTATGTCCCGGAGCGTGTGCCAATGTTCAGGAACGTTCGCAAACACTGCTTTCCGGCGGCAGGTCCCGCATCGGTAAATTTTGTGCCTGCTTTTCCGGCCTACTATCGTTACAAGGCCCGATACCGCATCCCGGACTTTCGGGCGTATGTTTATTTTTCATAATTACGACGAATTGTTGTATTTTTTACTAACTTGAGGGTGCGTTCTCCCTGAGTCGAGCCCTTTTAATCGTTGTGGTTATGAAAAAAATCCTGATCCTTGCAGCCGGTCTGGCGATCCTTTCGGGCTGCACCCGTGACGCTTCCTTCCCCGGCGAAGGTGAAAATCCTCAGGCTTCCAAGGCCGCGGCAAGCGTCGTTACGTACAGCATTACCGGTCGCATCTCTTTCAGTCAGGGATGGAAAGTGGAGGACGTTGTGTTGCCCACCGGTCAGACCGGGGTTCCGCCTGGACCCAGTGATACGGTAACGGTCATCGAGTCGACCGGCTATACGGCGCATGTGGAGCTCAGTTGCGATCCCTGGCCCGGTTACGGCGAGATTTACCTCCCGTATTCGAACGGTCAGCAGGCGGTCATCCTAAGCGATTACCAGCAGTGGAATTTCCCGTGTTCGTCACCCAGCCTCAAACCGACCCTTTCCGGGATGTGGATCAACAGCTACGATCCATATGGGGAAGTCGCTCAGTTCCGTGTCAATTACACGGGTTACGACCAGTTCGGCAACCTGTCAGACACCTATTCGGCCGTGTTGCCGACGCGCCAGCCCACCAGCGGGGTAAGCCTGCCCGACAACCCCGTTTCGCTGCATTGGTCTTACAGCCGGCAGCAATGGCTGCTCATCACGGCCTTTCCGGTGCGGTCCGATCTGACCGTATCGGTCAACGGCACGCAGTTGGTTGCCACCATCCCGGCCGGAGCCAAGGGTATCCTGACCGGCAACGGCAACCCCACGCTCTTCTCAGTCACTCCCGGCATGAGCTTCTCTCCGGTGCGCGACGGCTACTACACCTATACGAAGGGTGATTTCAGCTCGGGACCCGGTTCCGCGGTATCTAACGAAATCCGGATTACGCTGACCCGTTCCGGCAACGAATGGATCATCGAGGCGACGCAGAACGTTCCCGACCGGGATGTGGTCGTCACCTGCGACGGATGGGACGTGCTCGGCGCCACTTACGTGATTCCGCAGGGACAGACTTCGGTACGTACCGGTCCGGCCGATGCGGGGTATGTCATCACCGATGTCTATTCGTACGGCTCTAAATATACTTTCGTCTGGTAGGCCTGAACGAGGGATCCTCCGGCACTACTTACACCTACAATTACTTCAAGCGGGATCAGATTGGAAATACGCCAGTAATGTTTCGGCTCGATGACCTATTTTCGATGAACATCTTTCCGGTTGCCGTTTACGATGATTCTCCTAAAGATAGGCGCTTTGCCGGACCGGTTGAGCCTCGCCCTGTGGACGTAAAACAGGACGTTGGGTGTCGTTCTTTTCATTTTGCACATGGTTTGAGGGGAGAAATATGTTTTAAAGTGCGAAAAGTCAACGTGTAAAACGCTGCTGTGAAATGCGTTGGTTGTTTATTTGGTGGCGAAAAGCCGATAGGGGAAGTGCCACCGGATAGTACACCGCGAAACTGCATTTTTTCGCGTGATTACATTCAATGTCGCCACTGCAAATTGCGACGACCACCTGCAAATCCTCGGTTTTCTATTTACGCCGCAGGTTGGCTGTTGTTACCGGCTTACAGACGAATCGGCACTGGGTTGGAATTCAATAGTTCGGAGAACGACAATTCATTGGATTTCGACCTGGTTTTTAGCTTTACGCTGTATTGCAGACTGGAGTCGCCCCAGGGAGAAGCGATATTCGCAGAGGGCAAGCATACCGTTTCCGGCTGGAGAAAACTTGCTGCGAAATACGGTATTCCCAAATCAGAACAAGATGTTATGGTAAGGGCGTTCATGTATTGACAATCAACAGGGATCCATTTATTCAGGACCACTCCGCGTACCAAACTCTTTATTTCATCTGCTTCATATGTCCGTTGAATAATGACAGTCGGCTGAGAGATTGTATAAGTAATTTGTATAATTCTGCTGAGTAGTGTTGTCGGGGAGATATTCAGAATCCGTGCTGTATTTCGAATCCCGACTCCCTCTTTGGTCAATGTCAAGATCTTGTCGTTAATCCCTTTTTAGTAGGCATTGTAACTGTATAATGCCTGTTGTTTTCGATGGCACGATTTGCATATGTAGCGCTGCTTGTCGTTGCTCTGCGTTCCGTCTTTAACGCACATGCCTCTGCAATATTTGCATTCCATTTTTGCAATCTCCTAATTTCAAACACTACCCGTTTCTCCATCTTTGTAAAATCGGTTGTACCGGAATATTGTCGGAATTCGACCGTCCGGTGCCGGGAATAGGCTTCCGGATTCAACTTGTCCTATCGCTCATTTTTGAAAGCTTTCAGAAGCCCGTAGATCGTATTGGCGCTCCTGTCATATTTTCAAATCGAATCTAATTCCATTTTTTATCTATAGAAACGGCATCGTTGTTTACCAGGTTTTTAGCCCGGAAATAACTGCGGTAATTACTGAATCCGGCATGGATAACAATCTCCAGCGAAGATACTTTTTGTTTTTTTTGCACGGCCTCCGACCGTAATCTTTCCACTTCTTTCAGCCGGTAATTATTGATGAAACGGTTGAAATTCACGCCATATTCCCGGTTGATGAATGCCGATATATAAGTCCTGTTGGAAAAAAGGTCCCTGGCCATATCGGTTATTTTGAATTCCGGATTTAGATAAGGTTTCTTATTCTCTAAATACTTCTCGACCCGCTGCCGCCCCAGTTGCGCATAATTTCCCGACGCGGTTATTTCCTTTTCTTTGGCGGTAACAGGTTCGATAATCACATAATTCTCCGAAAGGATATTCAGGCACAGTACGATATGGGTAAAAACCGCCGGCAATATGGTAAATGCCCAGATAAACCCCAACTTATTGAACAGTCCGATGCCCAGTACCAATCCGGCTATCGGCAAGATTTGCAGCACGACCCTGAACAGGATGATAAAGGAGAGCCAATCCAGTGACATCCGGTAAATATCGGCGGAATAATCGGTTACCTGACGTTTATACGACTTTATGCGGAGCAGGCTTAGCCCGGAGTATAAGATGTTCAGCAAAATACAGACGATAAACGTGGTGTCGACGATCGCGCTGGTCAGGCTTACTCCGTTGTCGTAAATAGCGCTCCATCGTTGCCGGAACGGGACTATAAAGGCAATCATACAAATCGTTACGGTTAAACACAGCGGAAGGACGAAATGGTATGCCGGGAAACGTTCCCGTTCGCCTGTTCCTGTAATAATATAGGTGATCAGGTACAGGAATACGGGAATAAAACTGAACGAGGAAAAGGAAACAGGCAGGTATGCTATGAAAGCGTCGCGGTCGACGGAATGCATAACCTGTCCGCTCCAGTACAGCATCATCAGACAGTATACCGTGATTATGCTGTAATGTATCTTCCGGTTGACCGTATTGGAAGAGCGGGTTGTGTCGAGCGAAATCATGATCAGGCTGACCGCAGCGCTTACCACGGGTATTGAGAAAACTATTGCACGTCCGATATCTTGATTCATGCCTTCTTTTTTATTTGTGGCCCCTTGTGAGACTGTTCTTTATAGGTATTCTCTAATTGAATTGCACGCTGGAAATGTCTGGAGTCCTTAAACCCAGCCATAACCATTACCTGATACGGATTTTTACGTTCGTTCGAAGGATGCTTGATCAGAGTCTGGTACTCCCTGATCCGCCATAGGTTCAGGTAACGCTTGAAATTCATGCTGTAAGTTTGATTGATAAAATTAGACATGACAGTACGGTTCACACCCATCGTCTCGGCCAAGTCTGTCAGTTTGAAATCAGGATTGAGATATGGTTTTTGTCGAGAAAAATAGTTTTCGAACGCCCTCCTGTTCAACTGCCCACGCGTGTTGTCCGGCGCATGACGCTGTTTAGCGGTCAAGCTGTTGTTCCCGGTTTTCTTTTCGTTGTCCGGAAACAAATAGGAGGTTTTGTAGGAGAGATATTGTCTGCGGATAACCTGGTAGGTAAGCAATATTTCCTGAGCCATAATGCATAACGCGTTCAGCCAGATAAGCCATTGGCTTGCGCCGACCAACGAAGGTAAAAACGCGATCAGCAATATAGCGATGGAAAGCATGAAGAACACGATGAGCCAACGCGATGATTTTATACTGAGATATTTCCGATCCGTGTCGGCCTTTTGAAGTACCGTCTGTTTATAATACCGCGACAACAATAGGCCGGTCGGAACGATATAGGCTACCGCTGTGATAAACCGCAGTAAAAGGCCGGATATGAAAAGCTCCGTATATCGCTCGAGCGGCGACAACCCGGTAAAAATTCCTTCCTTGGGAGGCGATATCCAAGTTGTCGCTATCAGGATGATTACCAACGTGGGTACCGGCCAAAGGTAATTCAGTACGGGAAAGTTTCTTTGGTCCCCTAAATAGGTCAGGTAATAAACGATGTTGTAAAACAATATGGGAATATAGATATACGACAGGGCAAAAGGAATATCGACCGGGAGGAATACCGGATCGTCAGCGCGCGCGTGCCATAAAAAGGATGACCACCATACGGCTATCAGGATACAATAAATGCTCACGACCCGCCTTAATTTTCTTTCGGCAAGATTGCGATAATTCCATATCAAGAAAAAGGTAAAGACCGAACATATGGCCGAACAAATGATCGGTAAAATATAGGTCATCAAGTTGCTGTATGTGGCAAATACTCCCATGTCAATCGAATTCAAATTATTCTTCTCGAGAGCGTATTTATGCAGGCTTTGCCCGGTGCGCTAAACTTGCGTAGGTAGACAGTCATAGACTCTCTGACATTTATAATATACAAAGATAACGCTCCTCCTCCGACAATCACGATGTTCAGCCGTGGACTCACTGGCATTATGGCATACAAATATAGTCCCGTTTACTGTATTTATCTGTATTACAGTTGATGATAATGGTTCCGTACACTTCAAAAATGAGTCCAGCTTTGATGTTTTGACATACTCGTTACAAAATTGCAGTTTGAGTAGATTGGTCATTACGATTTTGCGGATATGATTTATACGTTTTGGCATTATGCGATAACAAAGACGCCGTTTCTTTGTGCAGGGCAGAAAATAAAAGACAGCCCGGGTACCGCAGCTGACTTCTTGAAATTGTCTCGGTCAGGACAGACTGTAAAATTTGCAACGTAATAATTGACTATAGCTATAAAGTATGAACAATGGAATTATAAAACGGATGTGCGTTCTGCTGGCAATTGCCTTCGCCGGCATGACGCAGGGTGTCCAAGCCCAGAGCGTGGCTGTCAAGAGTAATGTTCTGGCGGATGCTTTCCTGAATCCGAATTTGGGAATAGAGGTCGGACTCGCACCCAAGTGGACTTTGGACGTTACGGGACAGTTCAACGCGTGGATGCTCTCGCACGATCGGCACTGGAAACACTGGGTTGTTCAACCCGAAGCCAGATACTGGTTCTGCGACCGCTTCTCAGGTCACTTCGTGGGTGCTCACATTCACGGCGGACAGTATAACATCGGAGGTTTCGACGGGAAAATCAATTTTCTCGGTACGGATACCCGCAAACTGAAGGATACCCGTTACCAGGGCTGGTTCGTCGGCGCGGGTATCGCTTATGGTTATGCGTGGATACTGGGACGGCATTGGAACCTGGAGGCAGAAATAGGCTTAGGTTATTCCTATACACGCTATGACCGCTTCCAGTGTGCCGGGTGCGGCAGGAGGATAGAAACGGACAAACCGCACCACTACTTTGGGCCGACGAAAGCGGCAATCAACCTTGTTTATGTGTTTTAATCGTGTGCAAGATGAAAAAGAGATTATATATCCTATCAGCCCTTCTGGGCATGGTTGCGGCAGCGGAAGCGCAGACCGCAACCGACCTGCGGAAACAGGACATCGTGGACGGTGTTTCCGTGGAGAATCTCAGCATGGAACGAAACGGCGGGTACATCGCCATAGACATGCTTTGGGATTTGTCAGGGCTGGACGTGGACGCTAATCGTGCCGTGCTTCTTACGCCATGGTTAGTCAATGGCAACGACTCGCTCGGCCTGCAATCGGTAGGGGTTTACGGCAGGCGACGCTATTACTTTTATGTGCGCAACGGCGAGAGCATGCTGTCGGGCAAGGATGAAACGAGCTATAAGGCTTCGGAGAAGCCCGATGCCATCGAATACCGCAACCTGGTGCCATACGCCGAATGGATGAACGGTTCCGTGCTGTCGCTTCATCGCAGTGACTACGGGTGTTGCAATACTTTGTTGGCGGAGCAGAATGGTCTGCTCGGACCATACACCGAGGCGTTTTTTCCCGAACTGGTATATGTGCGTCCGCAAGGGCAGATCGAAAAAAGGGATTCGCTCGAAGGCTCGGCGTTCATCGACTTTCCGGTGGACCAAACGGTGATTTATCCGGGCTATCGGCGCAACACCGCCGAACTTGGGAAAATACAGTCGTCGATCGACTCCGTGCGAAGCGACACGGATATAACCATCACCTCGGTATGGCTGAAAGGTTACGCTTCGCCCGAAAGTCCTTATGCGCATAACCAAGAGTTGGCCATCGGGCGTACCGCCGCATTGAAGAAACACATACAGCAACTCTACCGGTTTGAAGGCGATGTCATAACGACCGACTACGAACCGGAGGATTGGGCGGGATTGCGCCGCTACGTGGAACGGTCGAACCTCGGGCATCGCGAGGAAATCATCGCTCTGATAGACGGCGATTTGGAACCGGATGCCAGAGAGTGGAAAATAAAAAGTACCTATCCGGAGGAATACCGCTTCCTGTTACAGAACTGTTATCCGGCGTTGCGCCGCACCGACTACCGCATAGCCTACACCATCCGCAATTACAGCGACGTGGAGGAGATAAAACGAATCATGCGTGAGCGGTCGCAAAAGCTGAGCCTGAACGAGTTCTACCTCGTTGCACAGGAGTATGAACCCGGTACGGACGAGTTCGCCGAAGTATTCGAGACCGCAGTACGCATGTTCCCGGACGACACCGTCGCCAACCTGAACGCTGCCAACGCCGCCATGCGCCGCGGCGACCTCACAGGTGCGGAGCGTTACCTGGCCAAGACGGGCGATTCGCCCGAGGCCGTTTATGCCCGAGGCGCACTGGCCATCCGGCAAAAGGATTACGACGGTGCCCGACGCTACCTGAACGAGGCGAAATCGCTCGGATTGGAGCAGGCCGCCATCACGCTCGAACAACTTGGGAAAAACGATATTAACGAATATAAATATCATTAATCAAATTAATTATACACGTTTATGAAGATGAATAAATTATTAGGCCTGCTCGTGTGTACCGCATTGTGTGCATGCTCGAACGACGAATCGGGAATCATTCCGAATGATACTCCGAATGTTTTCACCGGAGACAAAGCGTATATCAAGGTCCGCCTCGCTGATGCAGGTACCCTTACCAGGGCGCAAGAAGGTGATTTTGAGTACGGAACAAACGAACAGTCCATAAAAAATGCCAGCTTTTACTTCTATGACGCAGACGGTGTATTCGTGACACAGGGTGATGTTTGGACGGATGGCAGCGCCTCGACGACAACCCCTGCCGGAAACATCGAATTTGCGAGCAACAATATTGTTGTGTTGAAAGGGTTGGACAAGAAGAGCTATCCTAGGTATATGGTAACAGTGCTCAACAAACCGACCGGCTTCGTGCATGGAAAAACGCTCGATGAAATGCAAACGGTGCTTGCGGACAATAATGCGGAAGGCATTTACTATCCGGCAACAACCGATAACGTCACGACCAATTACTTTACCATGAGTACCACAAGCTACACCGAAACCAATCGGGAAAAGCATTTCGTAACGGAAGTCAATGAGGGAAACATCTCTCTTGAACCGATGACGGATGCGAGTGCCATTGCTAATACGGTGACCGTATATGTGGAGCGTTTGGCTGCCAAAGTAACTCTGAAAGTGTCCGATAACCTTCCCAAAGATGCAAACGGGCGTTATCCGATAAAAGTCACCGTGGCAGGCGAAAACAACTCAGCCGGAAGCGGCGATATCGCTTCGGAAGACCTCTACGTGGAACTGCTCGGATGGAAATTGAATGCTACGGCAAAGAAGTCGTTCATGGTCAAGAATATAGATGCAGCTTGGATGGATAATGACTTGGGCTTTACCTGGAACCGACCGACCGACCGCCGCAGCCATTGGGGCAAGTCGTTCAATTACGGCTTTTCCGGCTATCCTGAAAATGCAGCGGGAGTTCCCGCCAATTCCGAATATCTGAACTATGTCGATCTGGAAAACGGCTTAACAGCATTGGAAAATCCTGCCTATTGCGCTGAGAACACCAATACAAACACCATCGTTACCGCCAACTTCCCTACGGGCGTTACGAGCATCCTGCTCAAAGCCAAGGTTTGCGATGCAAACGGCAATGCGCTCGACCTCGTGCGTTACAACGGCCTGCTTTTCAAACAAGACTCCTTCCTCGAATACGTGCTCAACGTATTGCAGACGAGAAACCAGTTGGACGTGTGGTATGCAAACGGCACGGATGAGGAAGGGAATGCGAGATATACCCAGATCGGCAAAGAGTATGTGAAGTTGGAGCATGTGGGCGACGGAAAAGTAAAAGTGGTATTTACGAATGAGCATGGAACTTCATTGTATGCAGAGGACGGCTCCAACTGCTCGGATCAAACCATCACCGCTCTCAACGATGATTTGGCCTCCGCTTCCGCGGACGCCATCGCGTACAACGGCGGATTGATGTACTACAACATTCCTGTCGAACACCTCAATAATGGCGATGTCGCGGAAAACGGAACGATTCCGGAAGCCAAATACGGCGTGGTGCGCAATCACCATTACGTAGTCACCATTGACAAATTGGAAAAGATAGGCAGGGGAATCTTTGACGGAAACGAAAAAATCGTTCCCGGTGACGATCCGGACGCTTATTACGTAGGCGCGAAAATCAACATCCTCTCCTGGAAAATTGTCAGCCAGAATGTGGAACTTTAATGTTTCTTGAAGCAATCTTATTTTATAAACAACCATTCCATGAGGGGGGCCTCATGGAATGGTTTTAGAAAAGCGCTTCCGCTCCGGCGCAAAGCGAGGACGAAGCCGGAAAGGGCGCGTCTGCCATTGCTCTCCGGAAATGAAAATTTCCTGCTGCATTTTCCGCGGCATATATAGAATAAAACAATATAAGTCAAATGGATATACGGCCTTACATAAAAAAAGCAAGCGGAAAGTTGCTGGCGGCCATCGCTGGAGCTTTGATGCTATATGCCTGTGACGGCTTAATCTATGACGGTGAAGGCGACTGCTCGGTGAGCTACCGTGTGAAGTTCCGTTACGATTACAACATGAAGTTTGCCGATGCTTTTGCCCATGAGGTGGACGTAGTGACACTTTACCTGCTTGATGCCGACGGCAGGGTGGTCTGGCAACGTACGGAACAGGGAGAAGCCCTTGCGGCCGATGGCTATGCCATGATTGTAGATGTAGAACCGGGTGAATACGGCCTGCTTGCTTGGTGCGGTACTACCGACAAAGGCTCTTTCTCGATACCCGCAACAACCGTCGGCAAACAATTGACCTGCACGCTTGACAGGCAACACGATGCCGGGAATAAGGCATTCGTCACCGAAGATCTCGACCGCTTGTTCCACGGATGGCTGCCTGAACAGACGTTCGGTAAAACCGAAGGTACGTACACTTATACCGTACCGTTGGTGAAGAACACCAATAACGTGCGAGTGGTGTTGCAACACATCTCGGGAGAGGCTGTGGACAAAGACAGGTTCGTTTTCACCATCACCGGCACTAACGGAAGCATGGATTGGGACAACACGCTGCTGCCCGACGAGCCGGTGACTTTTTACGCATGGCATACCGATGCCGGGGAAGCGGGTATGGACCCCGGGACCGAGGCAATGCCGATCGCATCTCGCGCCGTCTTCAGCGCGGCCATAGCCGAACTGACCGTGCCGCGCCTTGTGAAAGGTCAGGAGCTGCGGCTTACCGTAACCGACAAGGAAACGGGAAGAACGGTGTTCTCCATTCCCCTTATCGACTATGCTTTGCTGGTGAAAGGTTTCTATAACCGGGATATGGACGATCAGGAGTATCTCGACAGGCAGGATGTGTACGACATGGTGTTCTTCCTCGACGAAAGCGACCGTTGGCTAGATGCCTATATTTACGTCAACTCTTGGAAAGTGGTGCTGCACAACAGCGCATTGTAATAGGAGGAATGCAAATGAAGAATGTGGTACGACATATCGTCACGGGAACTATGATGCTCCTTGTGTTGTGGTGTACCTCGTGCAGCCATGACACGGAGACCTTCGGCATATCCGATCCAGAAACAGCTCTCAGCATCGGTCTCAGAGTGCCTGCAAAAAGCCCGAAGACCGGTGAAGGCTATGCGATCGGCGAAACCTATGAAAACTACATAGACGTAGAAAACAACAACTACAGGATATATTTCTTCACCTCGGACAATAAGTTCATCGCCCGTTTTGAGCCGGAAGGTTTCGTGGTGACGGAAGGAAGCGATTACAGGGATTACGGTGTGCTCGGCAAGGCACCCGCCGCTTTGGCCGATCACAAAAACTTCAAGATGGTCGTGCTCGCCAACTGGACGCAATATGGCGACGATGTGATGAAGGCAGGAGAAACGTTGCTCGCGGATATCTGCAATGCCGGATGGGGGCAGTTCGATCGTTTTTCCTCTTTCGAGTTGGGACCGGAACGACTGATCCCTTTCTACGGTGTCCATGAATACAATAACATAGAGTTGAAGCCCGGAGTGGCCACATGGCTGCCCGAGCCCGTTACCCTGTTGCGGGCCGTGGCCAAGGTGGAGGTGGTACTCGAGACGGACGGCCATTTCGACTTGTCGTTCAGCGAGGTGAAGATTCGTCGCTATAATAAAGCGGGGTATTGTGCCCCGAAAGACGTTTTCTCACAGGACGACTACGACCACGGCGGCGAGTGGAACAGCGATTACGTCAGCGGCTTGCACCTGGTGGGAAACGGCAACGACACGGAGGAGAAAACACAAGATTTTCGTTTCGTAAGCCGATGGACGGGGACCGACGGAAACAAATACGAGAAATGGATCGCTTACCTGCCCGAATACCGGAACATCGACGCAGGCGACCAATATTCGAGCATTGAAATGAGGCTCGATGCACAGACCGGAGAGGATGAACCGCATACCATCCATTTCGCCAATTACGACGAGAGCGGAAAGACGGATAATAACGACAACGCCAGGCGTTTCGACATCTCCCGCAACAACCTCTACCGTTTCACCGTCACCGTCCGAGACAACAGGCTCGCGGTGAACGTGCAGGAATGGAAATATGCTTATGACAACGAATACACTTTTGACTGATATGAAACGTTACACCTTATTCACGCTTCTATGGGCGGCCCTCGCCATGGGTGGCTGCACGAAAGATCTGACTCCGGAGGCAAATGGAACGAATAACGCCATCCTCGATGAGGGCGAACTGACGGAAGCCGTATTGAATTTGTCCGTCAATACATTTGCCGTTGAAGCACAGGCAAAGACACGGGCGTCTATACCGAGCAGCACACCTGAAATGGAGACTGCTCAGGAAAAAGAGGTGCACAACATCTGGGTATTCCAGTACGATGCGGCTACGAAAGAACTGCTGATAAAGCCGCGTTACTATACCATCACCGACCAGGCCATGTTGCAAGAGCTACCCGTATACCTGAAAGCCGGAGTGCCGTCCCTCGTATATGCCGTAACCAACACGGGCTATGATAATTGGGCCAATGACGGTACGGACGCTTCATGGCAAAAGTTTAAGGATTTGGAACAATTGAAGAAGCAGACCTTGCCGACCGCTTTCCCGTTACGGTCGATAGACAAGGTGTCGATACCCATGGCCGGAGCGAGCGGGCAGGTGGAGGTAACGACAGGCATTACGGTCACGGTACCGGTTACACGTATGTATGCCAAACTCAAAGTAAAGGTGGAGATGCTGAACGCAGAGATGGAACTGAACAACGTCAACGTAAGGCAAATTCCGAATATTTGCCGGGTAGAGACATTGGCTGGTGATGGAAACGGAGAGCCGATGAATGCGGTTCCGTTTCCTGGTGGAACGACATTCAGTTCCATAGCTTTTGCCGCTTCGGATTTGGAAAAGAGCGAAGATAAAGAATGGGCTGTTTTCTATGTTCCCGAAAACCTGCAAGGGGAAACAGAAATTCAGGGCGGGAATAAGTCTGATGTGGCTCCCTCCAATGCGCTTGTGGTGGATGTAACCACCGAAATAGGTGGTGAAAAATATCTCTATGTAGCTTATCCTGGAGGAAACTCACTCAATAATTTTAATATACAGCGTAACCAAGTTTACCGCATGACGTTGACTGTCACAGGAGAGAAAGGCCAAAACAATCCATCGTCCAACTGTTTTGTTGTGAAACCGGACGGGTTCCTCTCTTTTGAGCCCTATTACCGTGTAGAGACAGGGGGCGGATATAATTTTGCAGACTATTTGAATCCTCATGACGGGAATCTGAAAATAGCCCGTGTCGGCATTATCTGGCAAACCAAAGACTGCATCGGCGATAATACGAACGGAACGCTGGTACAGCTCGGGGAGAACACGGGCGACATTCATCAGAAAATTTATGTTAAAACGCAAAAGAAAGGGAATGCCTTGATCGGTGCCTACAACAGCAAGGGAGACATTCTATGGTCTTGGCACATCTGGGTTACAGACCATGAGCCGGACAATCTCGGCAGAGCCGTTACTTATTACACATACGACTGGGACCAGAACGGCATATATCCCGAGAAGCCGCGCATTCAGGGCTATGCCGTCATGTCATGCAACCTCGGTGCATTGGCCGAGAATCAGCAAGGTATAGGAAGTGGTCTCCATCGGTATCCGGATGAAATGACGCAGGCTTTCGGCATGTTGTATCAATGGGGACGAAAAGACCCGTTCCCTCCTTTACGCAACATTGCAAACGAACATCAGGACTATAACGATGAACATACGGACCTGCATTATGACAACTCCAACCAGGCTGAAGTTCATAAGACATCCGCGACCGATGAAAACAAGCTGTTCCATTCGGTGATTGGAAGCGCCCTGACCGGAGCTGTCAGACACGCCATCGCCAATCCCACGGTTTTTATCTGTGGAACGAACGAAGCCAACCGAAATGAAAGTTATGTACAAACAAAAAGTAACTATTTCAATAATGGAGACTGGTGTCCCGTAGGAGAAAGCGACAACAAACTTTGGGGAGGACTGGAACCGGCCTCCGAGGGAATGAAGGCCTACACGATTAACCAGAACAACAATGTCCATTTATACGATAATTACGGAACGGAAAAATCCATTTTCGATCCCTGTCCCACGGGCTGGAGGGTTGCCTCGGGTGAATTGTGGCTCGAATTTACGAATACGGGGCTCAATCCGGGAAGCATGAGTGACATCAATTATGACGACAAGTTTCCGAACGGATATGGAATGAATATGTATATGCAGCAATGGAAAGAGGGGCCGACATCTTATTTCCCGATGCAGGGAACGCGTGTGGGCGATGGAGGGGGTATTCGGACAAACAGTTGCGGGAACTACCACAATGCGACCACGGACACGGACAACCGAGTGAACATTTTGCATATCCATATGAATCAAGGCCTGTTCCATATATTCGAATACCAATTTTACTTTTATTACGTAAAGTCGGTGGCGGGGCCGGTCCGGTGCGTGCGCGATTCGAAATGAAACCGTGTACTATCCTTCATGGTATTTGGCAGGAAGGGTACTTTTTTGTGCCTGTGCCTCAAGAGGCAGGCAAATATTGATGACGACAATTCTTACGGTGGAAGATTCATGCACTGATTCTGTAATGCCGAAAAAATTGCCGTTGCCTGAAATGCCACTATTTTGCCCACACCGAAAAATAGGGGTCGTACCTATTGAGCCGCTTGGGGAACGAAATGGATTTTCGTGACACGGTGTGCAGTCGTAAACACGCCTTTATAAGTGCAAAATTATTACTTGTAGGTCGTTCTTTGATATACAAAACACCGGTAGCCAGCGATCAATAATTCGATGTATTTCTTTTCGATGCAGTCTTTTCCGCTTCTCGAAACCTCGGGTGTATTTGCGTTCAGAGTAGGCCTTGAGCCGTGTAAATCTGCATGTTGGAAGCTGCCTGAAATCCTCTTGATGTTCAAGCGAACTAACGGGATAGTAACGTGATTTTGGTTTTAATTGGCTTTTTGAGGGTTGCACCTGGCTTTGCTTTTTTGTTTAGTTATCACCTACGCCGGTTATATACACTCCTCGTTTAGTCTTCTGCTCTCAATTTCCTTTCTTCTTTTTGCTGCAGATGATTTAATGTTATGATATGAAACTATATAGTGCCTGTTGTTTTCGATGACATGATTTGCACTTGTAGCGCTGCCTGCCGTTGCTTTGCGTTCCGTCTTTTACGCATGTGCCTCCGCAATATTTGCATTCCATTTTTGCTATTCCCTAATTTGAAACATGAAGATCGAATATCCGTTTTGAAAACTCGTTTTCGAAGGATTTAAGGGCACAAAAATACAAAAGGCGGCTGTAATAGCCGCCTTTGTTTCACCTGTGAAAGGGGAATTTTATTGAATGTCAGTGTTTTAATCGTTGAATTTAAGCCGTCCCCTAATTTAAAACACTACCACTTGGCGGAGAGGACGGGATTCGAACCCGTGGTACCGGTTACCCAGTACGTCAGTTTAGCAAACTGGTGGTTTCAGCCACTCACCCACCTCTCCTGACCTTGTTAGCTGAATTGCGGCGGGAGCGCCGCAAGGCTCTCCAACCGGGCTACAAAGCTAAGCTATTTTTGGTTAATTCCAAAAAAATAGCGCTAAAATATGAAGCGCGAGCTGATCTCCTTGTAGTTGTGCACGCGCTCGATCACGTCGGAGAAGATGTCGGCGACGGTCAGCACGGTGAACTTCGACAGGTCTTCGCTCTGCTTGAGCGGAATCGTATCGGTCACGATCACTTCCGACAGCGCGCTTTTGTTGATGCGGTCGTAGGCCGGGCCCGACAGCAGCGGGTGTGTTACGGCCGCGCGTACGCTGCGCGCGCCCCGTTCCATGAACATGTCGGCGGCTTTGGTGATCGTGCCGGCCGTATCGATCATGTCGTCGACGATGATGATGTTGCGGTCGGAGATGTCGCCGATAGCGGTCATCTGGCCCACGACGTTGGGTTTCTCACGCTGCTTGTGGCTGATGATCATCGGCGCGTTGAGGTGTTGCGAATAGGCGTTCGCACGCTTGGCGCCGCCCATGTCGGGCGCTGCGATCGAAAGGTTCTCCATCTGGAGCCCTTTCATATAGGGAACGAAAATGCCGCTCGCATAGAGGTGGTCCACCGGGATGTCGAAGAATCCCTGGATCTGGTCGGCGTGCAGGTCCATCGTCATGATGCGGTCCACGCCCGCCGCACGCAGCAGGTTGGCTACCAGTTTCGCGCCTATCGAAACGCGGGGACGGTCCTTGCGGTCCTGGCGCGCCCAACCGAAGTAGGGCATCACGGCGATCACACGGTGTGCCGAAGCGCGGTGTGCGGCGTCGATCATCAGCAGCAGTTCCATCAGGTTGTCTGCGGGCGGGAAGGTCGATTGCACGATAAAGACGGTGCATCCGCGGATGCTCTCGTTGTACGCGGGCTGGAATTCGCCGTCGCTGAACTCCAGCACGGTCGAGTCTCCCAGTTCGCTGCCGAAGCTTTTGGCTATCTTCTCGGCGAGGTAGCGGGACTCGCGGCAGGCAAAAAATTTGAGTTTGTGAATCGCCATGGCGGGATGAATTTTGCGTTTAGCTCTGCAAAAGTACGTTTTTTCTACCAAAAAGCGGGTTGAAATCCGGAACTTTTTTCCGGGACGGGTAAGATTTCGTGAATAGCACCTGCGGATGGGCCGCGGCGGCCGGTGAACCCGGAGCATTCGGAAAGCAGCGGGCGGTTACTGACGGCGCAATGGCTGCCCGGGCACGGCGGCGTACGGCCCTCCGGATATGGATTTCTCTACTTTCAGGATGGAGGTCTCCTGCCGGGTAGAAGTATTTTCCTGGAAGGGGTGCGGACGTTAGGCTTTATGTCCGTCTTTTGCGGGTGGGGCCGGAGGTTCCGGCGCATCGGCAAGGCATGTCCCGATAAAATCGAGGATCGGCTCGCGGCCCTGCCGCTTTTCGGACGAGGTGCGGAATATCGGCGGGAGCTCCTCCCAACTCTCCAGCAGCGTGCGGCGGTAGCGTGCGATGTTCGATTCGGTCTGGTTCGCGGAGAGCTTGTCGCATTTGGTGAAGACGATCCCGAACGGAATGCCGTGTTCGCCGAGCAGGCTCATGAAGTCGAGGTCGATCTTCTGTGGTTCGAGGCGCGAATCGACCAGCACGAAGAGGAAATACATCTGCTCGCGCTTGAGGATGTAGTCGAGGATCAGCTTCGAGAACTCTTTGCGCTGCCCTTTAGAGACGCGCGCGTAACCGTAGCCGGGCAGGTCGACCAGGTACCAGCTGCCGTTGATCAGGAAATGGTTGATCAACCGTGTTTTGCCGGGAGTGGCCGAGACTTTGGCCAACGCCGGAGAGTCGGTCAGCATGTTGATAAGCGACGACTTGCCGACGTTCGAACGGCCGATAAAGGCGAACTCCCAGCGGTTGTCTGCGGGGCATTGCGAGAGCTTCTGGCTGCTGCAGCGGAAGACGGCGGAGGTGATGTTCATACCGGTGACGGTTTTATAAAGGGTTTTCCGCAAAGATAGCTTTTTTGTGCGGATCGGCCATGTGTGGGCCGGTGTCGGCGTGCGGAGACCTTTCTTGCGGCCCGGGGCGCCGTGAGTGCCTGTGTAAGATTATATATTGGTATATAATCTTGCCCCGGTGACGAATGTGTATTGTTTTCGTATCCGGTCGCGCTGTACATGGAGCGTATTGTGTCGGGTCTGAATGGCGGGGAAGGCGATAGGTAGACATATCCGGATGGGAGAATTAAAAAAACAGTGCGGTAACCGGAAAATATCCGTAAAAAATTTGGAGAACCGATACGCTTTACTACTTTTGTGGTATACTAGTGTACTAGTTAACTAGTATACTAGTATACTGGGTGAATGTCTTCGTTAGCTGTCTGTGTCCATGATACCTGGTGTTTGATATCCGTATCTGATATTCGATACCGGGTGTCGGGTCTTGGGGCTTGTGGTCTGGGTGCCGGAACCAAAGACCCCTGTCAGAGGCTTGCAGGCTGTCTGTTGACAGAGGCCAAACCGCAGACCGCAGCGAAAATGGCATACCATCCGCGACGAACCGTATTATTTACTTAATTTTTTATAATCAGAGGCTATGATTCGATTGGAAAAGATTGTTTTTGGTTACGGGAGTATGCACAAGCTGTTCGACGGCCTGTCGCTGACCCTCCTGCCCGGGCATATACACGGGTTGCTCGGTGTGAACGGCACCGGCAAAACGACGCTGCTCAAGCTCGCATCGGGACTGCTGTTTCCGTCGCAGGGAACGGTGCGGGTCGGGGGACTCGACGCCGCGCACCGGGAAGCGGCATTTTACCGTGAGCTGTTTTTCGTCCCGGAAGAGTTCGCCCTGCCGGCGATCACCCTGCGACGTTACGGGGAGGTGAACGCGCCGTTTTATCCTGACTTTTCGTTCAGTCAGTTCGGGGAGTACCTGCAGGAGTTTTCGCTGGAGTGCAACCTGCGGCTCGACCGCCTTTCGATGGGCCAGCGCAAACGAGTGCAGCTCGCGTTCGCACTGGCCTGCAATACGCCTGTGCTGCTGTTGGACGAACCGACCAACGGCCTGGACATTCCTTCGAAGCGGGTACTCCGCAAATTGCTGGCGGGATATGCCGACGAGCGGCGGACGGTGGTCGTCTCGACGCACCAGGTGCGTGACATCGAGGGGATGATCGACAACGTCGTGATCCTCGACAGCCGGGGCGTGGTGCTGAACCGGACGGTCGAGGAGATCTCCGGGCGGATGTGGTTCGGTCCGGTGGAAGCCTCCGATCATGCGATCTATGCCGAAGAGGGGATTGATGGTTTACGCGGGATACTGGAGAACCCCGCCGGGAGTGACAGCCGTCCCGACCTCGAGATGCTGTTCAATGCCGCGGTAAGCGAACGCGAAGCCGTGCGCCAACTGTTCGACCGTTAAAATTTACCGTTAAAAACTTACTGAGATGAACGATACCTTTAATATGTCCCGTTTGGGATGCCTGATCGACCGGCATTATGCCATGTACCGGCGCCACTACCTGACTGCGCTGCTGATTCCGGCGGTGTTGCCGTGGCTGCTGGTCGGATTTATGCTGCTGGGCTCCGCCCGGGTCGAACCGTCGTGGGTAATGGCGCTGCTTTGTTGTATCTTTGCATTTACCGCCGTGATTGTCAGGCTGACCCTGCGGGCTTACGTCATGCCGGGAGTGACTGTCGCCGAGATGACGCTCCCGGTGTCGGGTGCCGAACGGAAACTCTTTGCCTGGGGCAATTCGCTGTTCTGGACGCTGATCGCCGCAGTTATCATGTGGGTCGAGATTCAGCTCGCGTCATTGACCGGCTGGGCGCCGGCCGTGCATTTGGGCATGCTTTATCGGTCGCTATCGGTGCTGGGGGCGCTGACGGTGGGATTATTGGGCATTCATGCGATGATTTTGTGCTGCTATGCAGTTTTCACGAAGCGCCTCTATATCGGCATCCTGCTGATGGTGTTGCTGGTGATGCTTTTCGAACGCGCGCCGTTGCTGGGCATTACGTCGTTGGGGATGCAGTTGGCGGTCTCCGGCGTGCTGACGCTGGCGCTGTGGGCCGTCGCGCTTTACCGGGTCGTCAGGTTCCAGTTCCGGTAGTCCGGCGCGGGTGCCGCCAACAAAGATATTAAGAACAGAAAGAAAATATGAATGAGATGAAGCGAACGGCAAACTTCGGGGATAACCGTCCGATCTACCTGCAAATCAGCGGCTGGATCTGCGAGAAGATTCTGCGCGGCGAGTGGGTCGCCGACCAGCGGATTCCGTCGCTCAGGGAGCTGGGCGTGCTGCTGGAGGTGAATCCGAATACCGTGGTGCGGACGTGCGAATACCTGCTTTCGCAGGGCGTTATTTACAACCGGCGCGGGCTCGGCTACTTTGTCAGCGCGGATGCCGGCGACCGGATCCGCACCGAGGCGCGCCGCGTGTTTTACGAACAGGACCTCGCGAACCTCGCCCTCCGGATGCGGTCACTGGGTATTACGGTCGACGAAGTGGCGCGGCACCTGCGCGCGATAGGGGCGGACGGCGACGGTCCGGTATCGGCGGATGAGTGAGGTCCGGCCGCCCGGGGGATGGCGTTGTGGAGTACGGACGGCGGGTTGTGGACCCGTCGCCGGGAGGGCGGCCCGTAAAGGCCGCCCTTGCCGTTGCAGGAGGATACATGCCGGATGCTCGTTACCGGGACTTGATGCCTGGGTGGGCGCCGAAATACTTGCCGCCGGAGGTCCTGTTCTGGAGATTGTGTCGGTCTGGCCTTTGTCTGGCGCTTGTCGCGGGGATGGCTCCCGGAGCGTGTCCATTGCGGGATGCCTGCCGCGATGGGGCGGTATCGGGATTTTCGTATGGATATTCGTTGCCGGTGGGGGGGACTTTTGCCGGGATTTCGGGTTGTTATCCGGCGGTTTTTGCCGGACAGGCCGCCGGAGTTTTCCGGAATAGCCGTTTGTAGGCGGTGTGGCCGCGATTTTGTCAAATAAAATCCTATCTTTGTTGACCGGAGCGCTCCGCTGCGGAGACAGCCCGGAAATCAGGAAAAATTCTGTAATCAACCAAAACAAATCGAATATGGCAACCGTAGAGACCATTTACATGGGCGGGCTTCGCACCGAAGCGACCCATGTCCAGTCGGGCACGAAGATCGTGACCGACGCACCGACCGACAACCACGGCAAAGGCGAATCGTTCTCGCCGACCGACCTGGTGTCCGCCGCGCTCGGCAACTGCATGATGACGCTGATGGGTATCGCGGCCGATACGCACGGCATTAACGTGGACGGTACGCGCCTGAGCATAACCAAGGTGATGGCGGCCGATCCGCGCCGCATCGGCGAGATCGTTATCGACGTGCATTTCCCGTCGGCGTACGAACCCAAACAGCGCAAACTGCTCGAAAACGCCGCCGCGACCTGTCCGGTCGCCAAGACGCTGCATCCGGACTGCAAGCAGACGATCCGTTATTTTTACGCGGAATAGTGCCGGTTCGGAAGCCGGCCGGTCGGCGGCGGGCGGCGAAGTAGTGCCGTCCGTGCCGGAGGGCTGTTTCGGACAGTGCTCCTTATCTGTGGAATATGGACCGGCAGAAAGTGTCCGTGATAGCGTTTTTCGCCTGGAGGGAAGCGGGGGAGGGGGTGCGGGCTTAGGTTCGCGGTCGGCCGGTAATGTGTGAATAGGTAATATACTGTGAAATGGAGGCGGCTTGTTTTTGTACGGCAATGCCGCAGCAATGAGAATCTAACCTGAATGAAACCGATTATGATGATGAGAAAAATGGGTCTCGCGGCAATGGCGCTGCTGTTGCTGGGAGGTAATGCCCCGGCCCAAACGGGCGGGGTGCGGCAAGGCGCGGCGCAAAAAGATGCCGCGCAGCAATACGGGCCCCTGCGGCCCGGTGTTCCCCAACGGGTGGACATGCAGTGGTGGCAGGACAGCCATTACGGGCTCTTCTTGCACATGGGCCTCTACACGGTCGCCGGAGGCGAGTGGAAAGGCAAGGGGGGCTTCGGGGAATTTATCCAGTTGAACAACAAGATTCCCGTTGCCGAGATGCGCGAAGAGGCGAAACGGTTCAATCCCGTGCAGTTCGATGCGAACGAGTGGGTGGCGGCGGCCCGGCGCGCCGGGATGAAATACATCGTGATGGGGTCGAAGCACCACGAAGGTTTCGCGATGTTCGATTCGCCGTGCAACGATTTCAACGTCGTAAAGGCGACTCCCTTCGGGCGGGATATCATCGGCGAACTGGCGGCGGCTTGCCAGCGGCAGGGGATGCCTTTCGGCGTATACTACTCGCTCGGGCGCGACTGGGACGATCCCGACTGCCCGTCGAACTGGCCCCGCGAGGGCGGACGCAGCAACGACTGGGACTATCCGAACGAACGCGCCAAGGAGTTCTCGCGTTATTTCGAGCGCAAGGCGATGCCGCAGGTGCTGGAGCTGCTGCGGCAGTATCCCAACATCAGCATCCTGTGGTTCGATACGCCGGGTTACTGCTCGCCGGAACAGTCGCAGCGGATGATTGACACGATTCAGAAATACCGTCCCGGCTGCTTGATCAACGACCGTGTCGGCAACGGGCTCGGCGACTTCATCACCCCGGAGCAGACCGTCAGCGGCGGGCTCGATCCCGATCCGTGGGAATCGTGCATCACCATCGGCAGTTCGTGGGGGTACACGAAGCGCGACACCGTCTTCAAATCGCCGGAAATCGTCGCGCGGCTGCTGACCGATATCGTCTCGAAGGGCGGTAACCTGCTGCTGAATATCGGGCCGACGCCGTGGGGAACTTTCCCGGAGAAGGCGGTGGCGAACCTCGATGCGGTGGGCCGCTGGCTCGGCACCAACGGCGAGGCGGTGTACGGCACCCGTCCGTGGCGGGTTTACGGCGAGAGTTTCGTGCGCGAGAAGATCGGCGGCAAGACCGGTGCCGAGAATCCCGACGAGGTGAAGGACGAGACGGCCAAGGGCACCGAACCGGACATCCGTTTTACGAAAAAGGATAACGTACTCTATGTCTTTGCCCGGAGCTGGAAAGCGCCCGCGGTACGCGTGCAGGATCTGCTGCTGACCCCGCATGAATCGGTGAAGCGGGTGTCGCTGCTCGGCTACAAGGGAAAAATCGACTGGAAGATGGACGGCAACGGCATCGAAATGAGCTTGCCGGGCAAGTTCCGCCCAGAGGTGCCGGTCTATGTCTACAAACTCGAATTATAGCGGGCCGGGACTTTCCGGAAACGAAAGGGGCGCGGGCCGGGACGTATTGTCCGCGACCCGATGCCGGGGATATGCTGTTCCGGGTATGCCGTGAATATCGGGCGAACCGATGGCGCCCTGTGTGTTGAAAACTACGACTGTGAAACCGATAAAACTGATTTGAAATGAGAAAAAATTACGCCAAAGGGGTACTCGCCGGGCTGTTCGGCCTGCTGGCCGCCGCCTGCGGGCCCCGGGGCGCGGTGGAGTACGTCCCGCAGGTCGGGAACGTGAACTATCCCGAAGCGGCCGTCTGGTTCGCCCGGGGGGGCTTTCCGCAAAGCTGGCAGGGACAGCTCGACACGATGCTCGGTCAGCTGGAGCTCGACCTCTATGTCCTCTCTCCGCGCGGGGCCAACCTCGCCGATACGGCCGCGATGAATCCCATTTACCGTGAGATATGCCGGCAGGCTGCCGCGAAGGGCGTCCGCATCGGGATGCATGTCCCGGCCGGAACCAATCCGCTGCCCGAAGGGGTGCAGCGCCAGCAGGTAATTTTCGACGGCACGGGGCGCCTCGATGCCGATGGCAAGGGGAAAATCCGGGTAGACGGCTGGGGAATCCGTAACGGGAAACCCGTCGGTGCGAAAATTTACAAGGTCTATTCCTACCTGAGCCGTGGCGAGGGGCATTACGAGGCGGGGTCGCTCCGTGACATTACGGACCGCGCGAGCGTGCGCACACCCGATCCCGTACACCCGGAGTTGACGGAGGTGACCGTCGACGGCAATTCGTTTATCGGCGGGAGGCCGGTGCTCGCGATGGTGGCCTATGAGTACGAGTATCCCGATATGTTCGCCGGCATGCCCGCCTATTTCGGCGCGATACTCGACCGTTTCGGCGATGTCGGGCTGACCTCCGCGGCACTCGACGAATTCACCTACCTGCGTACCGTGCCGCCCTGGCAGATCGGTGAGCGTCAGTACCGCGGCCGGTACTACTCGCCCGCGATGGATTCGGCTTTCCGGGCGAAATACCGTACCGATATGGCCGGGACGATGCTCGCGATGCGCATGGTGCCCGAACGGCAGGAGCAGCAGCGCATGCAGGCCGTCAACCGCTACATGGACCTGATGCGCGAGGGGGTCGTGCGGGCGCAGGCCTCCTTCTACGACCAGGCGAAAGCGAAGTTGGGCAAGGACGCGTGGATCGGCTGGCACGACACCTACCACAACCAGCTCGGCGGCGACGAACTGTGGACCACCGGCGCGACGTGGTGGAGCACCCGGCGCGACTATCCGATGACCGACGAGTGGACGCCGCTGCCCACGCAGATCGGCATGCTGTACGCCTATCCGTCCAAGGTGCTCTACAACATGTTTTACGATCCGAACGATTATATCCTCTATGAAAAGGTGCTGACCGACCTGCGCTACGGCATCCGCACCGGCTACCACGCCATCGACGACGCACCGGTGCAGTACGGCGTGGATTTCAAGGCCCCGGACCAGATTCCGCAGGTGAACCGGCTCGTCGAGGCGGCGCGGCTGCTGAACCGTTTCGATCCCGGCAAACCCGACGCGAACGTGCTGGTGGTGTTCGGGACCGAAGCGCTCTGCAACTGGTTCCCCGACACTGCGCAGCGTACCGCTTACGACGTGCGCAAACTGGCGATCGAGGAGAAGGCTGTGGAGCTGCAGCAGGCGGGGTACCTCACCGCGCTCGTGCCGACCGACCTGATTACCGACGGGCGGCTGACCCTCTCGAGGAGCAACCGTCCGGTGCTGGACGGCCACGAGTTCGACGCGATGATCTTCCTTTATCCCGAGTATTCGCGTCCCGGGACGATGGAGCTGATGGAGCGCTATATGGCCGGCGGGGGTAAGCTGATGATCGAGGGTGAAATGAACTACGACTTCGACGGCAATTACGTGAAAGACCGTTTCGGGGCGTGGAAGAAAAAGGCCGTTGCGACGGAGTTCAGCGTCGAGGATATGCCGAAGCTCGGCGTGCGTAGGAACGTGCTCGAAGGGGCCTCGCGCAACAACGACGGCTCGATCGTGCTGACCGACTATCCTTCGTTGTGCAGCGGCGAGCCTGTGGCTTTCTCGGTGGAGGTGGGGCGCGACGTCTTCAGCGGCGAGTATACCGGTATGCTGGCCTTCCTGCCCGAGCGCGGCGAGGTGGTGAAACTGGCCTCGACCGGACTCAGGAGCCTGCGCAAGAACGGCAAGGAGCTGCTCGTGTTCGACGCTCCGGTGAAACTCTATGGCGAGGAGGGCGACGGAGGGTTCCGCCTGACGGTCGTCGATCCCGATGGTGCCAAGCCCGTGCCTGCGGTCAACCGGCTGTTCTGAATGCGGTCTGCCCAGGAATAAGCCGAGGCCGGGACCGGAATTAAACGAGAAGGGGTTGCGCATGCGCAACCCCTTCTCGTCCTTATTCGGTGTGTCCTTGCGTTGCTGTGTTTACAGGGCGGCGATCTGGGCGTCCATCCACGCTAAGCGGTTTGCGTAGTTGGTTTGCAGCGCGGCCACCGCATCGTTCCACGAAAGCTTCTCGTCGTGGTTGACGTCCGAGCGGGCGATTTCGTATTCCCACATACCCCAGTTCTGCCACGCCGCTTTCTGGATGTAGGCGGCTTCGCTGTCGATGAAGGCGGGAATCTGCTCCAGAGAAGGCCTGATCGCCTGCCAGCGCTCCCGGACGCGCTGCCGGAAGGCCGGGTCGCGGAAGAGCCGGGGGAACCACGAGTGGTTGTTCGCGCTTTCGTCCTTCAGCAGGAAACTGCGGCTGTCGATGAAGGTGGTCAGGTCGAAATCCCACACCGGGCCCGCTTTCAGCTTGCCGAGCCGGTCCTTGTTCATGTAGCAGCTGCCCGGCAGCCGCGTGTCCTGGTTGTGCGTGAGTTCCTGTACGATCCACCAGTCGATGAACGAATCGGTGTCGAGCAGTTCGGCGTATTCGCCTGCGGCGGGGAAATCCGGGGCGTAGAGCAGCGCCTCGACCGCGTTGAAGTAGTCTTTCATGTAGTTGAACTGCGCGGAGTTGAGTCCTTCTTCGTCGGGCTCCTTGAAGTTGACGGGCAGGTCGGCGAAGGCCGAACGGAACTTGTTCACTTCGTCGAAATAACGGTCCAGTTCGAGCAGGTAACCGCCCGTGATCGCATCGCCCGAGGTTGCTGCCGGATCCATTTCCGCGAGGGCCACCCGGTTTTTGTCTATCTTGATCTGCTCGGTGAGCAGGTAGTTGCCCAGGAACCGCCCGTTGAGGATTACGTCCACATAGCGGCTGTCGGGCGTCCAGTCCAGTGCCGTCGCATGCTTCGCGATCTCGAACGCGACGCGGTTGCGCAGCAGGGTTTTGTCGCTCGCATTGGCCAGCAGTGCCCACCGTTTATGTTTGTTCATGCCCATAACCGGTTGTTTCTCGGCGAGCTTGATCGCATAGGGCTTTTTGTCTTTCGCCCAGCTGTTGTTGCCGCGCCCCTTGATTTCGATCTGTCCGGAAAACTCGTCGCAGTCGTTCTCCTGCCGGTCGATGCGCATCGTACCCTGGATCCATGTCTCCTTCGAGGAGACGGGCGCGGCACCTTCGGTGGAGAGCACCAGCAGCGGCAGCCCCGAATAGGAGTGGTTGCGCACCGTGACCTTGAACTCCCGGAATTGGCCCGCGGGGGTGTAAATCCGGTAGGCGACCGCTTTGGTGAAGTCGTTGACCGTAACGCCGCTTTTTTGCTCGGTGCTGCCGACGGTCACCTTCGCGCCGTTCGTCTCAAACGATGCGGCGAGCTGGGTAAGGTCGGTCCGGTAGTAGAGGATGTCGCCCGAAAGGGTGTTCCCGGAGGCGGTGAGCGCCACCTCGGAATAGATCTGGCCGTTGTGTTCCGGGGCGAACGAGAAGGAGAGGAATTTGAGCCTGGCCGGATCTGTCTCGACGACGGGTTTGTTATCGTCCTTGTCGTCGTCCTCCTGCTCCTGGTCTTTACCGGGAGTGGGTTTGGGGGCGGGTTGCTTGACGCAGGACGGAAGGCTTGCCAGCAACAGCAGGACTGTCAGGATGAGTAGTTTTGACAGGATGGTTTTCATGGTGGGAAGGTATCGGTAGTATGACAAAAATAGATTATTTTTTGTCAATAATCAAGCTGGAAATAAGTAACATGCAGGTTAGGAATCGGCTGTTGTGCGAAGTTCCGGAGGCGTAATGAGTAATCGGGGAACGGGATTCTGGAGCACCGGATACTGGAGCACGGGGCCGTCAGGGTAGCGGACGCTTCCGGGCAGGGGAGTTGCGGGGTTATGCGGGGCAGTACAGGAACAAAAGAAAAAGGTGCCCGTCCAGCGGGCACCTTTTCCAGTGCATTACAAAATTTTCGGAAAGTCCGGATTAGTTGATCTTGCTGGTGTATTCGATCAGCTCGAGCACTTTGTTCGAGTAGCCCCATTCGTTGTCGTACCAAGAAACGACTTTCACGAAACGCGGCGAGAGCTGGATACCGGCTTTGGCGTCGAAGATCGAGGTGCGGGGATCGCCCAGGAAATCCGAAGAAACTACGGCGTCTTCGGTGTAGCCGAGGATACCTTTCAGTTCGCCTTCGGAAGCAGCCTTCATGGCGGCGCAGATCTCGTCGTAAGTGGCGTCTTTGGCCAGCGTACAGGTCAGATCGACAACCGACACGTCCAGCGTGGGGACACGCAGCGACATACCGGTCAGTTTGCCGTTCAGCGACGGAATTACCTTGCCTACGGCTTTGGCAGCGCCGGTCGACGACGGGATGATGTTGCCCGAAGCGGCACGGCCGCCGCGCCAGTCTTTCATCGACGGACCGTCGACGGTCTTCTGCGTAGCGGTGGTCGAGTGAACGGTGGTCATCAGACCTTCTACCATACCGAACTTGTCGTTCAGCACTTTGGCGATCGGGGCGAGGCAGTTGGTCGTGCAGGAAGCGTTCGAAATGATAGCCTCTCCTTTGTAGGAGTCGTTGTTTACACCCATTACGAACATCGGGGTGTCGTCCTTCGAAGGAGCCGACATCACGACGCGTTTCGCACCGGCTTTGATGTGGGCTTCGGCCTTCTCTTTGGTCAGGAACAGACCGGTAGACTCTACTACGTATTCGGCGCCGACTTCGTTCCATTTCAGGTTTGCGGGGTCTTTCTCAGCAGTTACGCGGATCGACTGACCGTTGACAACCAGATTGCCGTCTTTAACTTCGATGGTACCCTTGAACTGGCCGTGCATCGTGTCGTAACGCAGCATGTAAGCCATGTATTCTACGCTAATCAGGTCGTTGATGCCGACAACTTCAACATTGTCCTTGGCCATAGCGGCACGGAACACCAAACGGCCGATGCGGCCGAAACCGTTGATACCGATTTTAATCTTTGACATAATTGTTTGTATTAAGGTTATTTGAATTGATCTCAGAGCATGTTGCAGTCACAAAAGTACATAAAAAACAAAAACCCTGCAAAAAATAATATTAAATTTTTTTATTAAAGTGCGGGCTGCGGTGCCGTACCCGTTGGCCGGGTTATAATCAGCGGGTTGTATTTTTTTTGTACGGCCGGATTTTGCTGCTGGCGGGGGCTGTTGTTGCCGCTGTGACGGCGGGGATCGAGCGGTGGCCGCGATGGGGGAAAGAGGGGAGAAAAGAGGTATCCGGCCGTGTCGGCTGCACGGTACGTTTGCCGGTATTTCCGTTGGCATGGAAAGCGGAAACCTCCGGATCCGTTGCCGCGACTGGCTTTGCGCGGTTTTTAAGAATATTTATTTTGTATTTAATAATCAACTCGTTGCAATGATTATTGTATTTCGGTTATCTTTGTTTTGGTGATTTCCAACCTCCGAAAAACAACGGCAAAGATAACATGAATTAAATCAGGACCCGATGAAAAAGATCATTCTATTGTTTATGGCATCCGGTATTTACCTCCATGCCTATTCGCAGGACAAGCTCGTGAAATACCAGGGAGAAGTTTCGTTGGGGTATGCGTTCGGAGTGGGCGACATTAAAATAGACAAATCGAGCCTGCAAATAATCAACGGCGTAAGGATCGGGACGTATTTTGCCGCCGGTGTCGGCGTCGGATTCGATTACTGCGGTAAATCGTCGCTGGACTCTTACAGATTGGGCTTCTCCTTATTCGGAGATATAAAAGGATACCTGCCGGTTTCTCCTAAAATCAGCTTGTTCCTTGCGACCGACATCGGGGGCGGTTGGGGGCAAGCCAATGCGCCCGGCGGGCGGAATGGGGTGATCGTGGTTCCGGCAATCGGCGCCAGTTTCAAGGTCTCTCCCCAAAGCGCGATCAACCTGAGTCTCACTTACACCTATCAGGACGGGAGAGGGGAAAGGGACGGAAGCTGGAGGGCGCCGAATTATAATGCCCTGGGCCTCAAAGCGGGATTTCAATTTTAAAGGGGAACGGATCCATGACATCATTCTATCTGACTGATTTGTGTCGGAAGAGTGCCTGTTCGTGGTGTTTAAGATGCTCTCTTTACTGAACCTTTAACACATCTGACTATGAAAAAAGTTGTATTATTAGGTATTGTTATGTGCAGGTATTTTTAGTTGTTCGAAAGAAGTTGAAATACCTTCCATTCTACCGGATAATCTAAGATTATCTAAACGTTATCTCATCTCGCTGGACTCTGTGCGTCGGATCGCAACGGAACTCCCTGCACGTTTCGGGGCTAATCTCGGAACGCGTACATCTCTGTCCAAACAAGTCTTGACAGTCACCCCTTTAAACCGGATTGTCCAAAAAACGCAAACGAGGAGCGGTAATCAAGATATTTTGGCACCGATTGATTATGTGTACGTAGTTGATTATGCTGATCAGGAAGGTTTTGCAGTTATTTCCGCAGATACTCGTTTGGATCGGGTATTAGCCTATTCAGACAAAGGCAATTTTGAAGAGGCTTCAGCAATCCCAAGTGTTGGGGGACTTATCTCTAATATTCCCGATTACGTAAAACTACAATTGGCGGAATGGGATAGTTTGATCGATCCAAATCCGCCGGGTTATGAATATTCCATCGATCATAGCGAAATTATACATACACAGACCTCGACCAAAGGCCCGTTTATTACCACGAAATGGGGACAATGGGAACCCTTCAGCAAATATACCGGAGGTCCATTATATGGTCCTACCATAGCGATGATACAACTGATGGCTTATTATAATTGGCCTTTGTCCATATCTGCCTCTGGAGGCATCATTCTGCTTGACTGGCCGCTGGATAGAGGATATGTTTTCGGTCCCATTTTAGAGATGTATCCGGAATCCGTTGAGCGTATTGCAAAAGTCGCGGATAAAGTACGCTCGGATCTGATAAATTATGATAAAAGTGAAGAGGTATTATATACTAACGATGTAAAAATGGTATTTCCTAATTACGGATATGTTGTAGATAACGATCAATATTATTCTCTTGCAGCAATCAAAACCGACTTGGATAAAGAGCGTCCGGTAATTATGACAGGTTTTGGTTCATATACTGTAGTGTATGGTGTAAATGATGCCAATGGCTGGATTGTTGATGGTTATCAGAATGTTACCGTTACTTATCAAAACTTCAGAGTTTGGTATAACGGATTAGGAGTGGAATTACGCAGAGAAGATCGAGGAACTTCAATCGAAACCCGTCAACTGCTTCATTGCAATTGGGGTTGGGACGGGCGCGGCGACGGTTATTTCACAACAGGGTTATTTGCACCGCAACAAGCGCAATCCTATGATTTTCCGACATTGGGGACAACTGACAACCACAATTACAGGTTCGTGGTCACGCAATGCACGAACACCCGGCCGCAACATTATCCGCAATAATATGTCCGATACCGGGGGTTCTTCCGGAATAATTATATTTGGAGAATTTGTTTATCAGCGGGTTACCCGGGGAGCGGTTTCCCCGCTTTCGCCGGGGATGTGCAGCCCGCTGCAGGCTTTGGCACGTTTGGCCATTGTTGAGGCGAAAACGAATTCGTTGAGCTCCCGGTTGTCGGAATTCAGGATGTCGTGCTTGTTGCCTTCCCACCACTTCTCCCCTTTGTAGATGAAGATCACGTGTTCGCCGATCTCGAGCACCGAGTTCATGTCGTGCGTGTTGATGATCGTGGTGATGTTGTACTCCTCGGTGATCTCCTTGATCAGGTTGTCAATCACCACCGAGGTCATCGGGTCGAGGCCCGAATTGGGCTCGTCGCAGAAGAGGTATTTGGGGTTCATCACGATCGCGCGTGCGATGGCTACGCGCTTGATCATACCGCCGCTCAGCTCGGCGGGGTAGAGGTCGTTCACATCCTTGAGGTTGACCCTTTGCAGGCAAAAATTCACGCGGTCGCGTTTCTCTTTCGAGCTTTGGTTGGTGAACAGGTCGAGCGGCAGGCGCACGTTCTCTTCGACCGTGGAGGAATCGAGCAGTGCGCCGCCCTGGAAGATCATGCCGATCTGCTGGCGGATCGCCTTGCGCTCGGTGAACGAGAGGGAGGTGTAACAGACGTCGTCGTAATAGATTTGCCCGCTGTCGATCGCGTGGAGCCCGACCAGCGATTTGAGCAGCACGGTTTTGCCCGATCCGCTCTGGCCGATGATCAGGTTCGTCTTACCGGTGGCGAACGTGGCGGAGATGTCTTTCAGCACGACCCTCCCGTCGAAGGATTTTACGATATGTTCGGCTCGGATCATCTTAAGTCAGCATGATTTGGGTGAGGATCAGGTTGAAAATCAGGATCACGATGCTGCTCACCACCACGGCTTTCGTGCTGGCGCGGCCCACTTCGAGCGAGTTGCCGTTGGCGTAGTAGCCGTAGAAACCCGAAATGGAGGTGATGATGAAGGCGAAGACCGACGACTTGACCAGTGAATAGGTGATGTAGAACGGCTTGAAGTCGTAGCGGATGCCGGTGAGGTAGGCCTCGGGGTTGACCGCACCGGTCAGCAGCGAGATCACGTAACCGCCCGCCACGCCGATGCCCATGCTCATGATCGTCAGGAACGGGAAAAAAAAGACGGTGGCGATGATCTTGGGCAGGATCAGGTAGCTGGCCGAGTTGACGCCCATGATCTCCAGCGCGTCGATCTGTTCGGTGATGCGCATCGTGCCGATTTCGGAGGCGATGTTCGACCCCACTTTGCCGGCGAGGATCAGCGCGACGACCGTCGACGAGAACTCCAGCAGCATCGACTCGCGCGTGGCATAGCCGATCAGGTATTTCGGAATGAACGGCGACTGCAGGTTCAGCGCCATCTGGATCGTGATTACGGCGCCCATGAACACCGAGATGATCGCGACGATGCCGATCGAGTTGAGCCCGAGGCTCGCCATCTCGACCAGGATCCGCTTGCGGTAGATCGAGAACTTCTCCGGACGGGAGAAGGCCTTGCTCATCAGCATGAAGTAGCGCCCGATCAGTTCAAAAAAGTTTTTCATCCGCCTGTTGCTTTCAGGGTTTCCCGGGGTCGGCCCCCGGTTGCGGTTCTATTGTGGTCCCGGACAGGCCGCAGGACGGGGCGTCCGGTTGTTCTGTTGCTTTGTCGTTCAGTCGTGTTTTTCCGCTGCCGTTTTCCGCTGCCGTTTGCGCAAAAGCACGCTCAATTTCCGTTCCCTTTTTATGTTCGACGGGATTCTTGCGTGGGAGTACACCCTGATCCCGGCGGTATCTTTATTTTTGCTGCGGTTCCCGACCGGAAGCATCCGCATCGGTTCCGCTTTCTGTTTCGCGGCTGACCTTGATCTCCTCGTATTCGACGTAGTCGCCCACATCGCCGCTGACACGCTTCTGGGTCATGCGCGTCTGTTCGACGGTCACCTTGCCTTCGGGCTTCGGTTTAGCGTTGCGGGAGTGTCCGCCCCCTCCCCAGGTGTAGGTGCGGAAAAACGGGTTGCCGCCCTGTTCGAACTCCTTTTGCTTGCGGATGATCCAACGGCGCAGCAGGAGCCGCCCGAGGAGCCCCGCGAGGTAGAAGCCGACGATAAGGAAAAATATAAAGCTCAGCACGCTGTCCATAGTTTATAGGTGGTGTTCCGTTAGCGGGAAGCGGGAGGCCGCTGCGGGAGGCGTACCCGGACGGGCCACCTTCCTGCGGGCGGAGGGCACTCCCGTAGTGCTCCGCACACACTCCTGCAATTCACAAAGGTAACGGTTTTATCCGAAAACACAACGTTGCACGGGAGGACTTCCGTGTGCAGGCGGAGGAAGTTTTGGTAATAATTTTGCAGTGAACCGGATTAAACCTATATTTGTAATCCGTTAAAACGCTATGGAAAACATGGAATTGACAAAGCTGACCGCTATATCCCCGATCGACGGCCGCTACCGCGACAAGTGCGAGGTGCTGGCCGATTATTTCTCCGAATATGCGCTGATCCGCTACCGTGTGCTGGTGGAAGTGGAGTATTTCATCGCGCTGTGCGAACTGCCGCTGCCCCAGCTCGCCGGCGTGGACAAGGCCGCCATGGAGAAGCTGCGCGACGTTTACCGCGACTTCAGCGAAGCCGATGCGCTCCGGGTCAAGGAGATCGAGCAGACGACCAACCACGACGTGAAGGCGGTCGAGTACCTGATCAAAGAGAAGATGGACGGATTGGGATTGCAGTCGTTCAAGGAGTTCGTGCACTTCGGGCTCACCTCGCAGGATATCAACAACACCGCGATTCCGTACAGCCTCAAGGAGGCGACCAACGACGTTTACTATCCGCTGCTCGAGGAGCTGATCGCGAAACTCGTTTCGCTGGCCAAGGAGTGGGGCGAGATTCCGCTGCTGGCCCATACGCACGGACAGCCCGCATCGCCCACGAAACTGGGCAAGGAGATATGTGTCTTCGTGGACCGGCTCAAAAAACAGCTCGCGATGCTGCGGTCGATTCCGGCCCCGGCGAAGTTCGGCGGCGCGACCGGCAACTTCAACGCACACATGGCGGCCTATCCGCAGGTGGATTGGGTGGCGTTCGCGAACCGCTTCGTGAACGGCGTGCTGCGCCTCGACCGTTCGCAGGTGACCACCCAGATCGAGCATTACGACAATATCGCCGCGATCTTCGACGGGTTCCGGCGTATCAATACGATCCTGATCGATATGTGCCGCGACATCTGGACGTACGTGTCGATGGAGTATTTCAAACAGAAAATCAAAGTCGGCGAGGTGGGTTCGTCGGCCATGCCGCACAAGGTGAATCCGATCGACTTCGAGAATGCGGAGGGCAACCTCGGTATCGCCAACGCGATCTTCAACCACCTGTCGGGCAAACTGCCCGTATCGCGTTTGCAGCGCGATTTGACCGATTCGACCGTGCTGCGTAACGTCGGCGTGCCGATGGCGCATACCGTGGTGTCGTTCAAGTCGATCCTCAAGGGGCTGAATAAGCTGATCATCAACCTCGACAAGATCAACGAAGACCTCGAAAACAACTGGGCCGTGGTAGCCGAAGGTATCCAGACGATCCTGCGCCGCGAAAGCTATCCGAACCCTTACGAGGCGCTCAAGGCGCTGACCCGGACGAACAAGGCGATCACGCACGAGGATATCCGCAAGTTCATCGATACGCTCGATGTCTCGGAGAGCGTGAAGGAGGAGCTGCGCCGCCTCTCGCCGCAGACCTATACCGGCGTGTGCAACTATTAGCCTCCGGATATCGCAAAGCGGGCGGCGGGAGCGATCCTGCCGCTTTTTTGTGCCGCAAAAGTGTTTTTCGTGCGGTCTTCAGGTGTTTTGCATGTGTCTGCTGTGCGCTGTTTGTGTGCTGTTTGTCATCGCCGCTCGGTACCGGGCGAATTTTATGCACGAGGGCGGCCATCTTGGAACGGAATGTGTATGGATTACAACCGTCTGATCTTCCGGAAAGGAGGCCTATGGCGGAAAAACGATAAGCCGATGGTGGAGAAGGTGACGCCCCGGGAGTGGGGCGAATTGCTCGAAGTGTGGGAGAGCGCCGTGCGCGCCACGCACGATTTCCTCAGCGAAGAGGATTTGCAGTTCTATAAAAAAGCGATTCCGGAACGTTATTTGCCGGAATTATGCGTATATTGTTTACGGAACGAGGCCGGGCGCATGCTGGGCTTTTTAGGCGTATCGGCCTCGGAGATCGAGATGCTGTTCGTCCGCGACGAAGCGCGGGGACGGGGCGTGGGCCGTGAGTTGCTGGAGTATGCGACCGGGGTATTGGGTCTGACGCGGCTCTGGGTGAACAGCCAGAACGGGCAGGCCGCCGGCTTTTACCGCCGGATGGGATTCTGCGAGACCGGGCGTTGCGAGCGGGATCCGGAAGGGAAACCCTATCCGCTGTTGCGGATGGAATTGCCCGGGGGCCGGTAAACGGGCCGGAGGGCGCTGAAGTCCGGTGCGCGTGGTGCGGATGCCGGGAAGCTCGGGCGTTGCCCGAAGGACGGGGCGCACCGGTTCCGGTGCCGTTGATTGTGGAATGATTTGTTTGAATCAGGATAGGAAATAATTGTCAGTAAGAAAAATTGTCTAATCGATTAAAAGTAACGAAAAGATGAAAAAGTACAAATGCGAAGTGTGCGGATACATTTACGACCCCGCCGTAGGCGATCCCGATAACGGTATCGAACCGGGTACACCGTTCGAAGATCTGCCTGAAGATTGGGTGTGCCCCGTTTGCCAGGAAGGCAAGGAGGTTTTCGAAGAGATCTAAGCGGTTCTCGTACCGTCAAAAAGCAGGAGCGCCCCGCAAGGGGCGCTCCTGTCGTATTTGGATCAGAGCTGCGGAATGCATCACCGGTCAGGAACAAGCACGAAGCAAATGCAGGCGGGGACAGACGGCCCGATGCGTCTTTCGGGGTCCGCGATGATACGTGTTTCCGGGCTGCATGACTGTGCGCGTGCGCATATTCTCCGGTTGGGGTATGTTCCTGTATTTACTGATGTGGCTATGTTAACTATATGATTATTAAATATTTATATTATTTAAGCCCGGCGAGAGGGCGATCTCGCGGCCGTTCCAGACGAAGCGCCCGGTGAGCGTGCCGGGAAGGGTCACTTCGCCCCGGAGCCCGCCGTGGCCGGAGACGGTGCTGTTCCGGCCGCCGCTGTTCCGGTTGCCGGGCTGCGTACGGCGCAGTTCGACCCGGATGTCGCCCTGCGGGTGCGGCACGACGCCGGAAATCCGGTTCAGGTGCCCCGGGTGCGGCTCGATCCTGACGCTGGCGAAACCGGGGGCGTCGGGTTCGACGCCGAGGATCGTCGCGAGGAAGTCGTAATTGGGGCTGGAGCTCCATGCGTGGCAGTCCGACCGGGTCGGTTCAGGATTCTCGGCGAAGGTGCTGAGGCCCATGTCGATCATGTCGTACCATGGTTGCAGCATCGTGCTGTAACGGTCGGCCAGCCCGGTCTTTTTCAGCGCGCGGGTCAGATAGAAACGGTAGTAGAAAGTGGCCTGCGAGATGGTCGTGTCGCTGTCGATGCGGTTGAAGACCTCCTGCTGCTGTTCCGCGGGAATCGCATCGGTGAGGATGCCCATGATGTTCGCGTGCTGGCTGAAGGTGGGACTGCCGATGTAGTCGTGCAGCATGCCGCGCTGCTCGTCCCAGCACTGTTCGTAAGTGGTGGCGGCCAACTGCCTGCCGATCGAATCGTAGCGCGCGGCACCCGCCCGGTCGCCGAAGCGGGCGAGCAGTTCGGCCCCGTCGCGCATGGCCGAGGAGAGGTTCAGCGTGATGATCGACGACCCGGCCTTTTCACCTTCGGGCGGGCAGCCGGGACGTTCGGGCACCCACCAGGCGCGTACCCAGTCGACGAAACTCCAGTGCGGCATCCGGCTGCGGAGCATACCGGTTGCGGGGTCGATCTGGCCGACGTACCATTCGAGTACGGACCGTATCCCGGGCAGGAACTGCCGCACGAACGCCTCGTCGTCGCGGTGCATCCAGTAGTCGTGCACCATGTTGATCCAGTAGAGCGAGAAGGGCGGGATGTACTGCATCTGCAGGTTCGGGTAGCGGCTGGCGGTGATTCCCTCCGGCGAGCGCGAGAGGTCGAAAGCGCGGATCGCCTGCCGCATGAGGCGGTCGTCGCCCGATACGTAGAGCGAAATGAGCGCCTGGATACGCGTGTCGCCCACGTACTGCAACTGTTCGTAGTAGGGGCAGTCGAAATAGGTTTCCATCGCGCAGAGGCGTGCGGTGCGCCAGCCCACCTCCCAGATCTTGGCCAGCCCCGGGTCGTCGCATGAGAACGAACCGCGTTCGGTGAAGGGGTATCCGGTAAAGCGGCCGTAGAGGTCCTCGATGGTGAGCGGGTCGCCGGCGGTGGTGATGTCGAGCTGGATGTAGCGGTAGGTGCGGAACCACACCGGGCGGTAGAGACGTCCCTCGGCGCCGTCCGGGCGGACGATGTCGTAATGGGTCAGTTCGATCGTACGGCCGTCGATCTCGTTGCGGTTGCCTTTTTGTTTATGGCTGTCGAAGAGCGCTTCGCCGTAGGCGAGGCGTACCGTCGCGCCCTTGCCGCCGCTGAGGATCAGTTCCGGATAGGCATTGGTCAGGAAGGTCTGGTCGAGCAGAATCGAGCAGGTGGTGCGGGCGGGAATTTGCAGCGGGTCACAGCCCGAGATGAAGTCGCTCACCCGGGCGAGTCCTTCGCTGCGGCGGATCTGCGGGATGCGCAGCGGGGTCTCCTCCATCAGTGGAATCTGGCGCGGCACGAGCGCCCGCTGGTAACCGCCGTAGATCGAATGGCCGAACGGGATGCCTTCACCCTCGGCACGCACGGCGTGCCACGAACTGTCGTCGTAACCGGGCTGTTCCCATCCCCACGGATAGCGGCTGCCGTCGATCTGTTCGAAGAATCCGACGTAGGAAACCGGGGTCGGGGTGATCGCTTCGTTGCGGAAAACCTTCCATTCGCCCGGGGTGTTGACGGCCGATTCGGCCTCGGTGTTACCCTGCACGAGCAGGCCGCTCATGAACGATACCTGCGCCTGCGGTTTCAGCTCGCCGCCGTTCCACACCTGCACCGCAAGCGTGTTGCGGCCCGCATGCAGCAGCGGTGCGATGTCCACCGTCTCGTAATACCAGCTGCGCAGGTCGCCGCGCGCCGAACCCCAGCAGGCCGGGGTCCCGTTCACGAAGAGGCGGTAGCGGTTGTCGGCCGTGATGTTGATGACGAACGTTTCGGGCCGTGCGGCCAGGTCGAAGCTGCGCCGGAAATGGTAGACGCCGAAGTCATAGGGCGACGATTCCCCGTCGCGGGCCCAGCGGGTTTCCCATGTGGCCGTCAGCAGGCCGGAGTCGGGAGCCGCGGTGCGGACGGCGGGAAACGCGGCGATCGGCCGGGTGTTGCGTATGGCGGTTTTCGGTTCCGCCGTCCCGGCGGCGCCGATGACGGTGGAAGGCGAGGCGGCTGCACGGATTTCCGGGGAAGAGGCGCTCCAGCAGAGCAACAAGCCGAGGCAGGCAAACGGGAAGGTCGGTTTCATCGGTATGGGTCTTTTTGAGGTTTAGCGGTTTTGTCCGAGTCTGGGTTCGGGTGATTCAGGTCGTTTGGGTAGGTGCGGTAATTTGGTCGATTCGGGTTCTTCACGTCATTCAGGTACTTCGGTCGGACCGGCAGGCTCGGGCTATTCGGCTGGTGTCGGCCGCACGGATGGTTGGGGCACCCGGACGGTTGGGGAAAGGGGGCGGAAACTGAAACCTTTCCGGAGTGCGGAATGTCCCGGAAAAGGGGCGCCTTGCGGGGGGAACGCTCTACAACCGGCGGAAACTCACCGGAAAAATCGGATGGGTTCGTTTTTTTTGCACGGCGGCGGAATTTTTTTCGCCCTTCCGCGCGACGGCCGGAAACCCTTTCAAGCCCCGTAAATCCTAATGCCGGACCCTGTAAGCAAAGATAGCAAAATCGTTCGGAATACCGCCCCGTGAAAACAGTTTTTCGCGCTAAAAAGAGGGTAAACGGCTTATAGCCAAAATTCAGGCAGGGAATTTGATATTATCCCCTGCAAATGGGTAACTACTGATAAACGTATAGAGACTCCCAATAACTTTATTCAATATTTTAATCTTTTAAAGCTATGAAAAACTTATTCCTTGTGATGGCAGCCAGCCTGTTCGGCCTGAGCGCATCCGCCCAAGTCCTGATTACCGACGCCGAATACCTTTCGCGCCGTACGGAACGCGTCGAAGCCCGCGCTGCGCGGAATTCCGCCGACCTGAAGCGCATGGACTCGATCGTGATGTCCAAAGGCTACCGGTTCCTACCCGACCAGTTCCAGCAGATGCCCGCCGGCGTGGCACACACCATTTACAATCCCAACTTCATGCTGACGGTAAAACCGTCGTATGTGGACATCGACCTGCCGTATATCCAGAACGCCGTTGCAGGTCCCGCCATCATCACTTCGCTCAATGCGCTGATGCCGCAGGTACAGGGCTATGCCGCCGTGCAGAACTCCGACGGCTGGACGATTACCTTCCAGACCGATGCGATGACCGAATACACTTATACCTTCACGCTGACGATCTATTCGCTCACGCAGGAAGGCGTACTGACCGTCGCTACCGACCAGTTCAATACCGTGACCTACCAGGGTACGGTCAAAGCGCTGTTCTAAAAGTCAAACCACTACGGCGATGAAAAAAGGGATTTTGTCGGTTTTGATGCTGCTCGCGGGAACTGCGGTTTTCGCCCAGCGGCCCTCTCTGCCGGTCACTTCTGCGGAGTTCGCTCCGGAAACGGTGCGCCGGCAGGCCCGGGCCGAAGAGCGGGCTGAACGCAACGCGCGTTTCATAGCCCGGCAGGACAGCCTGGTGCAGTCACGCAACTTCCAGTTCCTGCCCGTCAGCGTGCTCGAGGTTCCCGGCGGAGGCGAGCAGACGATCAACAACATCTACTACTACCTCGCCGTTTTTCCCGACCATATCGAGGTGCACCTGCCTACGCTGAGGGGCTACCTGAATCCTTATGTCGAGGTGCTCAATTTCGATGCGCCGCAACCGAAGGATTACAAGGCTTCGAAGACCCAGTCGGGCTGGAACATTTCGTTCAATGCGGACGACGGAGAGGGGAATGTCTACACATTCGGCATCAACCTTTTCACGGCTACGGGCGAGGCGACCATGACGATGCTGACTCCGCGCAGTACCATCAAGTACGTGGGGTCGCTGGCGGCCAATGAGCCGCTGCTGAACACGCCGCCGTCCGGGGGGTGAGGTAAGCGCAGGTATTGAAACAGGGAAGGCCCTCCGCAAATGCGGAGGGCCTTTTTGTCTGCGTCCTTCCCTTTTGAACTTTTCCCTTTTTTGAAAAGGTAAGGCCATTTGCGGGTCGCTCGCTTCGGAACCGGTGACCTGCTGAAGCATTCGGTCGTGGGGGACTGAACTAGCCAGGATCGGACAAGGAGCCGAAGACGAAACCGGAGCGATAAGCCGCATGTATGAAGAGCGAGATGCGTGACGAATCGGATCCGGTTGATGTCGATAATCTCGTGGCTCAGTGAACGCATGGTTGCCTCCCGTGCGCGGAGCGTCCGGGGGGCGGGGACTACCGGGGCAGGCGGATGCCGATGCGGGCGAGCAGGCCGTCGAGGGTGGCGTTGAGCTGCGGGCTCGTGTTGGTGTAGTAGACTGTGGCGCCGAACAGCAGCGAAATGACCAGCGTGCGTACGGCGGCGTCGAGGATGAAATTGCCCAGGTAGGGGATCAGTGCCGAGAGGCCCACCATGGCCCCTGTGAGCAGCACGATCCAGCAGTCGGTGGCGGCGAACGGTTGGATGCGGAAAAATTTCCACACGAAACCGATGCGGATCAGGTTGTAGACGATCACGGTGCTCATCGTGGCGATCGCCGCACCGTTCATGCCCAGCGACGGGATCAGCGCGGCGTTCGACGCGACGGTCATGCCCACCAGCAGCACCGAGAAGGTGAAGTCGTAGCGGTAGCGCTTGCTCGTGATGAGGATCACCCCCGTGAGGCCCGCGTACATTTCGAAGATGCGTCCCAGTCCCAGGAAAAGGAATACGTAGCGTCCGGCCGAGTAAGAGGCGGGCATCAGCGAGAAGATGTTGTCCAGGTTGATCCAGATCGCGAGGAAAAAGAAGCAGCCTACGATCAGGTTCATCAGCGACACGTCGCGGTGGATGCGCTGCATGCCGGCCATATCGCGCTCTTTCCACAGGTTCGTCACCACCGGCGTGGCTACCTTCACCATCGAGCGGTAGGGGATCAGCATCGCGCTGACCATGTACATCATGATCGCGTAGATACCGCCCTGCATCAGCCCTTCCATACCTGCCAGCATCGTCTGGTCGATCACGTTGGTCAGGAACACCGACGCGCCGCCGAGGTACTGCCACAGGCCGTAGATGCCTGCGATCGTGACGAGCTTTTTGGTGCGCGAGGTAATTACCGGATGCAGGTGGGATTCGCGCAGGTAGAGCGTGTAGAGCAGCAGGATCAGCATCGGGACGAAGTAGATCGCGATGTAACCGACGATGAACTGTTCGAAGTTGAGCACCCCCAGCGCATAGAGCGAAATTTCGGCGGTAATCAGCAGCCGCAGCAGCACTTCGTTGACCGCCGACGAAATGATCGTGCGCGAGAGCGCCTGCAGCCACGCGCTGTAAAAGTTATAGAAAAGGGTCGCCAGCCCGAGCGGGATCAGCAGCAGGTAATATTCCGACAACAGGGGGGACTCCTTGGCGAAGTAGTTCATCACCGGTTCGCGGAAGATCAGGAAGAGCGCCGTGAAGAGCACGAAACCGACGCTGACTCCCAGTGCCGACCAGAAGAAGAGGCCGTTGTGACGTTTGTCCGCCGTGCGGAAAAACGGGAAGAACTTGACGACCGTCGAGTTGATGCCGAGGGCCGAGAACTGCGCGTACATCACCGCCAGAGAAACGAGGATGCTGGTCAGGCCGACCTGCTCCTCGCTCAGGAAGTTCGGGAACAGCAGAATCTTGTTGACATAGCCCACCACAACTCCCACATAGGAGAGGACGGTGATCGCGATGCTGTCCCGTTTGACGATGCCCATGGCGCTTCGGTTTCGGTGTTGGTGTTCGGTTTGCGTGGCGGTCCGATCCGGGGGCTCTCGGCTGCGGCTCGGGCAGCGGCCGAGAGCATTCGCGTTTCGCCGCTGTGCGGTCGTGCCGCCGGGAGCCCGCTGCCGGTGGTATGCTACATTCTTTCCGGTACGCCGATGCCCAGCAGGCGCATCGATGCGGAGAGCGTGCGGGCTACCGTCGCGGCCAGCGTCAGGCGCAGCGCCTGCTTGGCCGGGTCGCTTTCGCGGATCACCGGGAAGTCGTGGTAGTAGCTGTTGTAGCTTTTGGCCAATTCGAACGCGTAGTTCGCGATGATCGACGGGGCGAAATTATCGGCGGCGGCGGTTACCGTCGCGGGGTAGTCGGTCAGCATGCCGATCAGCGCCACCTCCTCGGGAACGAGCAGCGAGCCGTCGATCTGCCCGGCGGGGGCGATGCCCTGTGCGGCGGCTTTGCGCAGCACGGACTTGATCCGCGCGTGGGTGTATTGGATAAAGGGGCCGGTGTTGCCGTTGAAGTCGATCGACTCGCGCGGGTCGAAGAGCATCGTCTTGCGCGGATCGACCTTCAAAATAAAATATTTCAGTGCGCCGAGGCCCACCATGTGGCAGATGTCGGAGATTTCCCGTTCGCTCAGGCCGTCGAGCTTGCCCAGCTCCTGCGACATTTCGCGGGCCGTGGAGACCATCTCGCCGATCAGGTCGTCGGCGTCCACCACCGTTCCTTCGCGCGATTTCATCTTGCCTTCGGGTAGTTCGACCATTCCGTACGAGAGGTGCGTGATCTGGTCGGCCCACGGGTAGCCCAGCTTGCCGAGGATCAGTTTCAGCACCTGAAAATGGTAATTCTGTTCGTTACCCACGACGTAGATCATCGCGTCGAGGCGCTCCTCCTTGAAACGGGTGAAGGCGGTGCCGAGGTCCTGGGTCATGTAGACCGACGTGCCGTCGCCCCGCAGCAGCAGTTTCTGGTCGAGGCCGTCTTCGGCCAGGTCGATCCAGACCGAGTTGTCCTCCTTGCGGAAGAAGACGCCCTTGGCGAGCCCCTCTTCGACGAGCGACTTGCCCAGCAGGTAGGTCTGCGATTCGTAGTATACCTTGTCGAAGTCGACCCCCATCGCTTCGTAGGTCTTGTCGAAACCCTCGTATACCCAGCCGTTCATCGTCTCCCACAGCTTGTAGACTTCCGGGTCTTTGGCTTCCCACTTGCGCAGCATCTCCTGGGCCTGCTGCATGATCGGGGCCTCTTTTTTCGCGTCGTCCTCGCTTATGCCTTTGGCGGTTAACTCTTTGATTTGTTCTTTGTAGGCTTTGTCGAAAGCGACGTAGTATTTGCCCACGAGGTGGTCGCCCTTCATTCCCGACGAGGCCGGGGTCTCGCCGTTACCGAACAGCTGCCAGGCCAGCATCGACTTGCAGATGTGGATGCCGCGGTCGTTGACGAGGTTCGCCTTGATCACTTTGTTGCCCGCTTCGGAGAGTATCTGCGCGACCGAGTATCCGAGCAGGTTGTTGCGGATGTGGCCCAGGTGCAGCGGCTTGTTGGTGTTGGGCGACGAATATTCGACCATCACCGTTTTGCCGGTGGGGGAGCCTTTGCCGAAATCGGCGTCGGCCACCACCTCGGCGAGCCTTTCGCCCCAGAACGCGTTGCTCAACGAGAGGTTCAGGAAGCCCTTGATGACGTTATAGCCTTTGATTTCGGGAACGTTTTTCACCAGCGCTTCGCCGATCTCCGTGGCGGTTTCTTCGGGTTTTTTGCGGCTGAGTTTCAGCAGCGGGAAGACCACGAGCGTGTAGTCGCCCTCGAATTCCTTGCGGGTTTTCTGGATCTGGACGGCGGCCGGATCGGCCGGCCCGTATAGTGCGGCGATGGTGTCGGCCGCCTGCTGTTGCAGGAAATTTTCAATGTTCATGGGTGATACGGTTGCGATTTTGTCGTCAAAGATAGCTATTTTTGCGCGGAAGCGCATCGCGTCGTACGTTTTTTGCCTGCCCGTACCGGCAAAAGGAGGCGGATGAAGCTGGCGTACGGTCCGGGCGGCCCGGATAACTCCGGGAAAACTGTAAAACATCCCGGCGCTGCCGGAAGGTATGGGTGCATATCCGCATGTAACCTGAAATTTAATATCCGAACCTGTGAAAATAGCAACGATCGACCTCGGCGAGAAGCCGCTCTTTCTGGCTCCGATGGAGGATGTGACCGACCCTTCGTTCCGCTTCATGTGCAAGCGGTACGGGGCCGATATGGTCTATACCGAGTTTATCCCCAGCGACGGGTTGATCCGCGACGCGTCGAAGGCGCTCGCCAAACTCAACATCTTCGACTACGAACGGCCGGTGGGCATCCAGTTGTACGGCCACGAGATCGAACCGATGGTCGAGGCCGCGCGCATGGCCGAAGCGGCCGGACCCGACCTGATCGACATCAATTTCGGCTGTCCGGTGCGCAAGATCGCCGGGCGCGGGGCAGGCAGCGGCATGATGCGCGACGTGCCGAAGATGGTCGAGATGACGCGCCGGATCGTCGGGGCGGTGAAACTGCCCGTGACGGTCAAGACGCGGCTGGGGTGGGACGACGATTCGAAGAATATCGTCGAGATCGCCGAGCGGTTGCAGGACGTGGGCATTGCGGCGCTGACGATCCACGGCCGCACCCGGGCGCAGATGTACCGCGGCGAGGCGGACTGGACGCTGATCGGCGAGGTGAAGCGCAATCCGCGCATGACGATTCCCGTCATCGGCAACGGCGACATCGGTTCGCCGCAACAGGCCGCCGGGGCGTTCGACCGCTACGGCGTGGACGGCGTGATGATCGGGCGTTCGACCTACGGCCGTCCGTGGATTTTTTCTGAGATCAGGCATTACTTAACCACAGGTCAGCTGATGCCACAGCCTTCGGTGCGCGAACGGGTCGAATTGGCGAAACTGCACCTGGACAAATCGCTGGAATTCAAAGGGGAGAAAGGGGGGGTGCTGGAGATGCGCCGCCACTTGTCGTGTTATTTCAAAGGACTGCCCGATTTCAAGGCGACGCGGCTGAAGCTGGTGACGCTGTTCGATCCGGACGAAATCCGCGCGACGCTCGACTATGTGGCCGAGACGTGGGGCGACTTCGACGCGTCGGAGATCGTGCCGCAACCGCTTTCGCACAACGTGTGAATAGCGGGCGAACCCGTGCAAGGTTCCGGCGTCGTACGTCCCGGAGCGCGGCGAACGGGAAACCCGAAACGACGGGAAACCGGAGCGGCAGCGAAAGAGGCGACGAAGCGATAAGGCAGAAAAAACGAGGCGGCCATGATTGGCCGCCTCGCTGCTGTTCGTATGTCCCGTACTTCGGTCGCCTTATTTAGGTTTGCCGGGCCGATGGCCGCGGCGGAGCCGCTGTACGGGGCATCGTCAGGTTGTTACAGGGAAGGCTGATCGGTGATTGTACCTTCGGTCCAAGGTTTGACACTCGGATCGAGCGTAATCTGCTTAGCATCCGAAACAAGGGTCAGGTCGTAGGTGTACTTCATGCCCGGAGCCCAGGTTCCTTTGAGTTCCACATTTTCTTTGGTCACGTCGAAAGTCTGCGCGGTTTCGCCGGTGCCGAGGGTAACCTCATAAACCACCTTGAGTTTCGCGCCCGTGAGCGCCTGCGGCATCAGCATCAGTGCGCCGTTGGTGCCCGCGATCGGATCGCTGGTCGTTTTGGCGATCGCTGCAGTGCCGTTCGTCAGGTAAGCGTAGCTTGCGGTACCGGAGACACTGCTCCATGCGCCTTCGATGGCGGTGCCTTCAGAGGCGGAGGTTGCGTAAGTATAGGTACCCGCGTTCTGGATACCGCTCAGCTCGATCGTCTTGACCACTGCGGTAAAATCGGCGTTTGCACATTTGGCCGAGAAGAGGATTTGCGAGAGCGCGTGGTTGAAATTCAGCGCCACGCTGCCGTTGTTCGAAGTTGCGTCCTGGCTGGTGCGCTGCGCCACGACCAGGTCCGCCTGGGATGCTTCTGCCGCTACCGTGTAGGTAAAGCCGGGCCAGCCTGCGCCCGTGGGAGCGACATAAGTCACATCGGTGGCAGGCGCGTAAGCGAAGAAGGAGACCTTTTTGCCCTGCGGCCAGTACTGCGGGCCGGTATAAGGCCAGTTGTAAGGGCTGCTCTCGCCGGTACGCGATACTATTTGCGATGCGATGAAAGGGGTGGGTTCATCGGTCGAAGCCGTACCCGGGAACGCGGCAGAGGTGGTGTAAGCCGTCATCTGGAAAGCTGTCAGGTTGTCGGTCTTCGTTTCCGTAGCTTTGACCGATTTACCCACGAAGGTTTTCAGTTTGATCGGGGTGTTGCCGTCGCCGTTGGGGGTATCCACGACTTCGCTCTTCGAACAACCTGCCATAGCTGCTATGGCAAGAAGCATCATCATTTGTTTTTTCATAAATAAAAAGGGTTTGGTTGGTTAATGAATATTGATTAACTGGTTGGTTTTCTGGTTGTAAGTTCGCCTGTCCGCGGTGCTTCGGGGGTGGTTGTGCGGCGCCGGTATCCTATGGGGCTGCCCACTGTCGTACGGCGGCCCGGCACAGCGCGGGTGCCCAGCGGGAGCGGAACGATCTCCTCGCCCCAGTCGCCGACCCCGACATCCACACCGCCTCCGCCTTCGGGCGGGGTGTACTCGATGACGATCTGGTCGGGAACCGGCGTAGGTGCGGGCGGAACTGTCGTAGGGTCGGACGGTTCTGCCTGAGCCACCACTGTCGTGACGTCGGTCTGTACCACCTGCTTCGATGCGTCCGGCAGCATCAGTTCGAGCGTGATCGTGACCGGTTTCGGCTCTTCCTGCAGGACGGCGGTGCCGAAGCAGGTAAAGGTGGCCGTGACCACGTTGCCTTCGGTTCGGGCGCAGTCGGCCGGGATGTACGAAGCCGCGGCCACGGGTCGCTGGCTGCCGAGCATGATCGAGCAGGGAACGCCTGCGACGGCGCCGCGGACGCGCTGCACGAACTCGCCGCCGACGACCTGCTGGCACAGGCAGTATTGCGAGACGAGCGCAGCGGGCTTGACCCGCAACGCCTGCTCGCTGCCGCGCGAGGTTTCGCCGCCCACGGACAGTTCGCCGATCGATACGCCGAAAAGCTTGTCCGGACGGTTTACCACCGGAGTCCCGGCGGCCGGTTCGGCGCGTGCGTCGAGCAGGCCGCCGCCCGATCCCACGTTCGCCAGGGAAGGGTCGACCGTGGTTACCGTGCGCGTGTAGGCCCGGATCGTACCGAAACTCTTCTCGCCGTCGATCAGGATCGTCTCGGAGTCGTTGTTGAACATCACTACTGCGTAACGGCCCGAAGGCAGTTCGACGGTGCCCCCGTCCGGAGCGATATTGTCGACGTAGGGAGTGCCCTCGCGGTCGAGCGGGTAGAAGATCACCCGCATACCTTCGGGTTTGGCGCCCACGCCCTCCCAGTCGAAAGAGACGCGTACCGGGATGCCCCGGTAATCGTAGGTGAGCGTCTTGCGGCAGGCGTTGCAGCACAGGGCGGCGAGGCAGGCGGCGGTGACGGCGGCGGCGCGGAGGATATGTGGCCTGCGGATATTCATAACCGTCCCCCTTTCCCGCCGAAACGCCACAGCAGTGAGATACGGGCTTTGGTCAGCCCGGTATATCGGATGCGTTTGGTCTGTTGGTAGACATAGAGGCCGTCCCGCGGTTCGTAAGTTTTGTAACTGGAGCCGATCATGCCGGCGCCGACGGCGAATTCGACCCCGAAACTGCGGCCTACCGGAAGCTGGTAGCCGTAAGTGATTCCCGCCGACCAGAAATCCCCCTGGTAGCCGGTCTTCCGGTTTTCGAGGTCGTAGAATCCCGCGCTGCCGTACAGGCCGACGTAATGGCCGTGGAAACGCCCGGGCCCGGCGAAGCGGAACCGCACCTCGGGGCCGGAGGCGAACAGCTGGTAGTAGCGGTGGGCTCTTTCGTTCGACCACCAGGCGCACAACGCTTCGAGGCCTACCGACCAACGGTGGCCCAGGCCGAGTTCGGCTTCGAGGTTGGGGGCGAGTGCCGCCCAATATAAAAGGTTGGTTTTGATTGCCCAGCGGGCGGGCGGGGAATCCTGCCGCTGGCGAGGGTCGTTTTGTCCGACCGGTGAAAGGGATGCGAAGTGAGTGGGTGTGGAAGGGGACGATGCAGAAGCCGTTGAGGGGGGGCCGGCGGTTCGGGACGGAGAGGCCGGGGGGGGAGCCGTTTCCGGGAGCGATGCCGGAACAGGAGGGAGCGCCGGTTGCGGGGTTGTCGTCTGCGGGGTTGCGGACCCGTGTAACGGAGGCTTTTCCTCCGCTGTGTAGATGACCTCTTTTTCGGGAGCGTCCGCGATGGCGGCGGAGAAGGCGTCCGATCGGATTCCCGCGGTCAGGACGTCCGGAACGGAATCTTTCCAGTAGATGCGCACGATGGCCCTGCGCAGCGACGGGAAAAGCGTCGATTGCAGGTAGCGGTACGACTGGCTGTCGATTAGTATCCGGAACCGGTTTTTGAGCTCCTCTTCCGACAGGCCTGTGTCGAACAGATTTGCTATCTGGTCGCGGGAAGGCAGATCCGGCATATCGGATAACCGGCGAAGGAGACCGGCCCAATCCTCGCCCTGCGGATGAATATAAATTCTGTACTGGTTCAGGTGCGGATATTTCCAGACCAAATAACCTTTGACGGCCCGGCCCCGGTCACGCGCCAGCTGTCCGTTGTGCCAGCCGTAACCTTCCATGGAAGAGTAGGAAAAAATGCCGATCGAATCGATCCGTGATGCGCAGCAGGAGGGTCCGAGCCAGTTTCGCAGCGTATGCAATGCGCTGGAGTTGTCGCGGTAGGCGCTGTCGAGCAGCGAACGGTCGAAACGGAAACTGAGTTCGACATGCTGTACGGTGTCGGATCGGTTTCCGGAAAGGGGGGCAGGAGGAGCCGCAAGGGCGGCTTGCGGGAGAACGGTGCCCGGCAGGAGGGCGCACAGGCCGGACTGCCGGACCAGAACGGCCAGCAGCAACCATACTATATGCGCAGCTCTCCTCATATGAATATAATGTGACAAAAAGTCTACCTTACGCAATCTTCTGCTCGTATTTATGCCGGTAAGCAGAAAAGAACGATGTCGAGTTGGTCGGTAGTTGTAAAGTCCTGTTTTTGGGGTATTATGTGGCCTGAATCGGGTCTCCGGAATCATCTCCGGATGGCCGGCAGGGGAGTCCCGTCCCGTTTTTGTTGTAGTAAAAATAACCTATTCGGGTCAAATAACCAAGAATAAAATACTCATATTTCCCTGATTAGAAAGATTATATTGGTTGTTTTACGCTAACATTTATGTAATAAATTGATAGTGTTTATTTTGGATGGTATATTTCTTTGAAGATTATGCGTTAAGTGTGTCAAAAATAGGTGCCCGTCGACGGATGGACGACGAGTGTGAGGGATAATAATCTGAAAATGAGTCCCTAATGGGGGGCTGCATTGCGGATCGTACAGGCAAATGGAAAGGGAAAGAAAAAAGAGAAGGAGAATAGAGAATAAGGAAAGGAAGGGCGTAAGAGTAGAAGGAAAAAGGAGCATTTCCTCAAAGGCGAGGCCGGAAAAAGAAGACGTGAGACTGCTGCCACCCATCCGGTCAAAGGCCTTAGGAACCCACCACGAGACAAGCACAGCAGCTCACGCCTAGAGCATGGCCACTAACCCAGTGCCGCCACAGCACTTACCATGCCAAGGCGTGAGCCTCAGCAGAAGCGCTGTGCCTGTTACCCGTGGTGAAAAATTTCCTAAGTTTTTGACCAGGTAACGGCCCGGCACCCTAGTGCCGGTAATAACAAAGGTAATTAAAAAAACGACATGGCAAACAAAAACAATGGTTTTTGAGACCGTACGGCGTATTGGAATGCTGCCGGCCGCGGTGTGCCGGAAGCGGTGGCGGGCAGGTAAAAATGCGGAGGAGAAGGAGTGGGGGAGAAAGAGGACAGGGGCGGGATGCACGTGGACTGGAAACGGACGAAACATGAATAGGACGTGAATCGGAAATGAACAGAAGGGGCGGGGAGTGAAGGAGAAAGGAAAGGCTGAAAGGGAGAAAAGGGAAGAACCGCATTCAGAAGGATGTATTAACTAACAAATAGGGAAAACAGGAAGAAAGGGGCAGGATATAAGGGTAAAAGAGCGCCGCCGGACGCGGAAGAGAAACGGGCAACGCCTGGAAAACAGCGAAGTCCGGGCAGGCGGGGACGCGTGGAGAGAAACAACTCCGGAAATGTGCCGCAGGGGGGGATTCGTATCGAAAAATAGTGTATTTTTGTCTCCGGATACCACCACCAGCAATGAGCGAAAAGAGCAGACATAGCGTGTCGGAGGAGTGGCATGAAGCGGCAGCCGCGGATGGGTGCGTTCCAGGCACTTCGGGCACTTCCGGAGTTTCGGGCGCGTCAGGCATGGCATCGCACGGGCGGGGACACGCATCCGAAATCCCGGCTTCCGGATGGGACAATGTTTCCGGCGACGCGGAAACCCCGCGGCCGAAACGGCCGTCGTGGGTCGAACGCAATGTGGCGCAAGTGCTGTCGGGTAACATTCTCACGCGTGCCGAGGTACGTCGTATGTATCCCTACGTGCTGTTTATCGCGGTGCTGATGTTCCTCTATATCGCCAACGGCTACCACATCCAGAAACTGCACCGCCGGCACGACCGGATTTCCGAACAGATCAAAGAACTGCGCTCGCGTTCGCTCACCCTCTCGTCGATCCGGATGACCGCGACGCGCCAGAGCGAGATCATCAAGGAACTCGAGGCGCGCGGAATTCCGCTCCAGGAGTCGCTCACCCCGCCCAAAATCATCGACAAATAACCCATGGCCGAGCCACGCAAACCCGATATCAAGAAGAGCATCCTGAACCGTGTGCGGATGCTCTACATCCTCTTTTTTGCGGTGGGGGTGGCCATTGCCGGCAAAATACTATATATCCAATACGGGCCCGGCGGCGAAAGCCTGCGCAGCAAGGGCGAGCGGATCTCCTACGAACGGGTGGCCATAGAGGCCGACCGCGGAGATGTCCTCGCGTGGGACGGACGGCTGCTGGCCACCTCCGTACCGATGTACGAAGTGCGGATGGATTTCGCGGCACAGGGGCTCGCCGATTCGGTGTTCCGCAAATATGCCGATTCGCTGGCCGGGGCGCTGGCTACCTTTTTCGGCGACAAAAGCAAGAACGCTTACCTGATCCTGCTCAACCGCGCTTACAGCAACAAGAGCAAGAATCGTTTCACGCAGATCGCTCCGCGCCGTGTAAATCACCTTGAAATCAAACAAATATCCCAATTCCCGATCCTAAGGCTCGGCCAGAACCGGGGCGGGTTTATTCCCGTGCAGATCAACAAACGACTGCTGCCCAACGGGCCGATGGCCTCGCGCACGATCGGCCGCGTCAACGAGGCGGGACGAAAATGGGGCGTCGAGGGAGCGTTCGACAGCGTGCTGCGCGGGACCGACGGCAATATGCTGATGCAGCGCATTTCGGGCAGTTTCAAGATTCCTGTGCCCGACGCGCTGAGCGTGGCGCCGGTGGACGGGATCGACGTGGTGACGACGCTCGATATCGACGTGCAGGACGTGGCCGAAAACGCGCTGCGCAAACAGTTGGAGCTGGGTGATGCCGACTGGGGTACGGCCGTGCTGATGGAGGTTTCCACCGGCGAGATACGTGCGATCACGAACCTGACGCGCAAGGGGGAGGGTAAGTTTGTCGAGGATTTCAATTATGCCGTCGGCATGAACCTCGAACCGGGTTCCACGTTTAAACTGGCGTCGCTGATGACGCTGCTCGACGATGCGGGCGCGAGCCTCGAGGAGCATTACGACACGGGCGACGGGCGGATGATGATCGGCCGGGCGCGGGTGGTCGATTCGCACGCGTGCGGAGACGTGACCCTGCGCGAGGTGTTCGAACACTCGTCGAACGTGGGTTTCGCGCTGGCCGTGAACAAATATTATAAAGAGAACCCCCGGCGTTTTGTCGATCATCTTTATAAAATGGGGCTCGGTATGCCGCTCGATTTGCAGATTCCCGGCGGGGCGGACCCGGTTATTTTCCGGCCGGGCGACGCTTCGTGGAGCGGCGTGACCCTTACGATGATGTCCTACGGGTATGCGCTGCGGCTGACGCCGCTCAAAACGCTCAGCTTTTACAACGCGGTGGCCAACGACGGCAAGATGGTGCGCCCGATGTTCGTCAAGGAGCTCAAACAGTACGGCCAGACGCTGCGCACCTTCCCGCCCGAGGTGATGGTCCCTTCGATCGGTTCGCCCAAGGTGATCGCGCAGGTGCAGGAGGCGCTGCGCGGAGTGGTGAACGACGGTACCGCGCGCGGGCTCAAGAATCCCTATTATTCGGTGGCGGGCAAGACCGGAACCGCGCAGATCGCGATGGGCCGGCACGGTTATACGGACCGTTTCGGCGGCCGGCACTACCTGGCCACGCTGGTGGGGTATTTCCCGGCCGACAAGCCCCGCTACAGTTGTATTGTCGCGATCAAGACCTACAACGGGCCGGGCCGCCGCGGCACCTATTACGGCGCATCGCTGGCCGGGCCGGTGTTCCGTGCGATTGCCGACCGCGTTTACGCCCGCAACACGTCGTGGCAGACGCCGCTGTCGGAGCGGAGCGATAAGGCGGACGGAGTTCCGGCGCTCAAAAGCGGCCGGGCCGACGAGGTGCGCCGCGTGGCGCGCCGGTTCGACGTGCCCTATACACCGGAACGGGGCGTGCAGTGGCAGTGCCTTGCGAAAGCCGATTCGACCGGAATGGAACTGGCGCCCCTCTCCGGGGAGCCGTCCGGAGCCGTGCCCCAGGTGGTCGGCATGGGGATCAAAGAGGCGATCTACCTGCTCGAGCGCGAGGGGCTGCGCGTCGCGTTCAGCGGCACGGGCTGTGTCCGGAGCCAGTCCATTCCCGCGGGCGCTCCCGCGCAGCGGGGCGCGCTGGTGGTGTTGCAGTTGGGGGCCGGGCGGCCCAGGTGCGCCCCCGGGCCGTGAAATCCGATGCGTCCGCCGGGCCTGAGCGGTAGCGCGACCAGCCTGCCTCGTATCGCTTGTTCGTCCTGGGTCTGTCCATTTTGGATGGTTTCCCTTCCTGTGTGTATGCCCTGTGTTTTGCGTCCGGGCGAAACGGGGAGGTCGGCTGCATAAAAACGGGATGGATTGCGTGTGGCTAAAATACTTGGAATCGGGTCGCTCCCGAAAACTTAACATTAACTTAACGGCGGGGCGGGGCGTCGTTCCGGGAATTTTGCCCGGAAAGCTTTATCTTTGTACACCTGCCGGAAAAACGTGCGACGGAGTGCTCTCCGGGTACGGTTTTTGACGGCTTACGGATCGATGATGAAACGGTTACTGGGACATATCGCTTTGTGGGTGTGCTGCCTGTTCGGCGCGTTGAGCCTTTCGGGGGCGGAGGTGCCGCAGCGATTGCCGCACGACAGCGGTTCCCCGCGCACTGCCGCCGAGCTGGTCTGCTCGCTGGATACGCAGGGTGCGGCGATGCGCCAGTTTATCCACGACTCGCTGCGCAGCGATAACCTGCCTGCCGCACAGGGCGTGAACGGTTCGCGTGTCCTGACACCGGTATTCAGGCTCGATCCCCGCCTCGACTTCCTGACCGGAGCGATGCCCGCCATGCTGCGGAACACCCCGGCCCCCATGTTGCAATATCGTGTGCAGGAACAGTTCTGCACCCTCTTTCGTTCATCGCTCGATGCGTCGGGGTATTACATCTTTGCCCTGCGCAAAATCATCGTTTAGCCCGCATTTGAATCGGTTTCCGGCCCCGGCATGTTCGTGCCGGCCCTGCCGCCGCTCCCTTTGAACGAGGGGAGCGCAACTAATTCTTATGTCGAATTTAACGATGATTTTAAATTATGAGCAATTACCATTTGTTGACAGATGTCCTTTATCACCAGGACGGTGTCGTAGCCCGCAAGAAAAACCCCGTTTTCCCCCTCGTTGTAGTCGCAGCCGGTATCGGTCTGTCTATTTGGAGCCTGAACGCTCCTGCACTGGAAGACAGCAAGAACCTTTCCGCATCGCTGATGCTGGTGGGCGGCGTCGTGGCGCTGCTCGGACTGATCCGGCTGGTGATGGCCTTCACCGGCAAGAAACCCGTTTACGGGCCTACCGGTGAGACGCTGACCCGCAAGGAGCTCTTTTTCGAGGCGCAGGACCGACAGGCGCTGCTGGCGGCTTTCCAGGCCGGAGACATGGAAAAAATCGAGCGGATCCCGCACGGCCACAGCTCCAATGTGCTGCTGATGATTTACACTACTCCCAGCGGTTCCTGCACACTGGCTCAGGTGCAGGAGTACGTACCGCACGAATTCGTCGCCGTGACCGATGTGGCGCGGTTTTCGCAGGCTGCCGTTAAAGAACCGCAGACAGCCGCCAAAAACGTAGCCGTTTCGGCCTGAAAACTGCGGGACCGCGGGAGGCGGCTCCTTTACCGATAACTAAGCAATAATACGAATTAAAATGGCATTGGAAGCATTGAAAACCTGCCGCCTGATCAAGAGCGAAGACCTGAACCACCACGGGACGCTCTTCGCCGGCAGGTGTGCGGAGTGGTTTGTGGAGTCGGGTTTTATCGCCGTGGCGGCGAAACTTGACCCGCGAACGGTGGTTTGTCTCAAAATTCATGGAATGGAGTTCCTGCACCCGGTGACGCTCGGCAGTGTGCTTACCTTCGAGAGCCGCATCGTTGCGACGGGACGCAGCACGATTGTCGTTTACGTCAAATCGTTCGAGAGCAAGACCCCCGATCGTATCTATTCCGACGGGTTCATCACGTTCTGCCATGTGGACGAGCATACGCACGCCTGTCCGCACGGATTGTCGGCCAGTCCCGAGACGCCCGAGGAGATCGAACTGAACCTCGCCGCCAAAGAGTTGCTGGCACGCAGGAAAAAAGCGTGATGCCGAAGAATTTATCGAATATCGGTATGGAAGTATCTGTTTAATAATCTATTGAATAAATTTATTTTATATTATTTAGAGGATATCCGATTGAGTACGATTATCGTGTTTTAAGTTAGAATTATAAAAATTTAAGGTTAGTAAAAGTATTTCTCAGCGAGGGCCGGTGCCGTGAAGGTGCCGGCCCTTTTTGTATGCAGCGAGTGGCGATTGCCAGGCGGGGAGGTTCGTGGTTCCCGGTTCGTTGGTGGTTTGTTTTCGGTTCGTTTGCGGGGCTGCGGTCCTGTCCGTTGTATAGGGTGCGTTTGTCGTGTCGGCGGAGGTTTGTGAGGGGAAGGCGACTTGTCCCGCACGCCGTCGGGCGGGGGTAAACGGTATGGCACGGAGCATCGGAAAATCGCGGCGATTTATTCGTCACGGGGCGGTGCACTTTGCGCGGAAATGGCTACTTTTGCAGTGAAGTTCCGAGGCACCCGGGCTCTTTTTTGTGCAGCCGGCTTTCCACCCCCGTTTGCCGGTATGCTGGGCCGGGGTTGTGCAAAGCCTGTTCCGCATGGGGATGTCCCGGACTTCCAAATCCGAATCCGAAAGATGGCACACCTTAATCCGCTGATTTCCGACCTCGCGCTGATTCTGGGCGTGGCGGGTATCATTACACTGCTGTTCAAAAAACTGAAACAGCCGGTCGTGCTGGGCTACATCGTCGCCGGATTCCTTTGCAGCGGGAATTTCCTGCTCGAAGGGGTGTCGAACGTGGATAACGTGAATATCTGGGCCGAGATCGGCATCATCTTCCTGCTCTTTTCGCTCGGGCTCGAGTTCAGCTTCAATAAATTGATGGAGGTGGGCGGCCCCGCGCTGATGACGGCGATGGTGATCATCGCCGGGATGATGTGCACCGGCTTTATGGCCGGACGCATGCTGCACTGGACCACGACCGACAGTATTTTCCTCGGCGGCATGCTGTCCATGTCCTCGACCACGATCATCATCAAGGCGTTCGACGACCTGGGCCTGCGTAACCGCAAATTTACCGGGCAGGTGTTCGGCGTACTGATCGTCGAAGACCTGTTCGCCGTGGTGCTGCTCGTGCTGTTTTCGACCCTTTACATGCAGAAGAACGTCGAAGAGGCGGATATTGCAGGACGGTTGTTCAAACTGCTCTTTTTCCTCGTTTCGTGGTTCGTCGTGGCGATTTACCTGATCCCGTCGCTGTTGCGGCGCGTACGGCGGTTGCTCAATGCCGAGACGTTGCTGGTCATTTCGCTGGGCCTGTGCCTCGGTATGGTCGTGCTGGCCAATTCGGTCGGCTTTTCGTCGGCCCTCGGCGCGTTCGTAATGGGCTCGGTACTGGCCGGGACCTCCGAAGCCAAAGCGATCGAAAAAGTGATGGCGCCGGTCAAAGACCTCTTCGGGGCGGTTTTTTTCGTGTCGGTCGGCATGCTGGTCGAACCTCCGCTGCTGTGGCAGTATATGGGACCGATCCTGTTGCTTACCCTCGTGGTGATTGCAGGGCAGATTTTTTACGGGACGATCGGTTTCCTGATTTCGGGACAGGATTTGCGCTTGTCGCTGCAATCCTCTTTTTCGCTCGCGCAGATCGGAGAGTTCGCCTTTATTATCGCGGCGCTCGGGCTTACGCTCGGTGTGACCAGTTCGTTCCTCTATCCGGTGGCGGTGGCCGTTTCGGTGATTACCACCTTCACAACGCCTTTCGTAATTAAGCAGAGCGAGCCTGCCTACCGCTGGCTCGAGGGGCATTTGCCCCGGAGGTTCAAGATGTTTCTCGCCCGGTACAGTGCGGCGTCGCAGAGCGCCGAGAACCAGAGCGCATGGCGGCAACTGCTCAAGCGCTCGCTGCTCAGCATATCGTTTTACAGCATCCTGCTGGGAGGGTTGGTGTGGGTGGCCGTGACCTACTATATGCCGTGGGTCGAGGAGTGGGTCCCGGGATTCTGGGGGAATATCCTCTCGACCACGACGACGATCCTGGCGATGGCGCCGCTGCTGTGGGCACTGGCACTGAGACATTTGAACCGCAAGTTGTTCGCGGCGCTGTGGAAAGATCCGCGTTTCAACCACGGCCTGCTCGTCGGGCTGATGCTGCTGAGGTTCTTCCTTTCGGCCGCATTCGTGATGGCGGTACTCGTGCATCTTTATTCGTACCGCTGGGGAACGATCATCGGTTTCCTGCTGATCCTGCTTTCGATAGCGGTCTTCTGGAAACGGATCAAACATAATTTTCTCCATTTCGAAAGGCGTTTCTACGCGAACCTACATGCGGTTGACCGCGATAAGATCACGGTGCTGGACAAGCGCACGAAGTTCCTGCACCTGGCACGGCTTACCGTTTCGGCCGACAGCCGTTTCGTCGGCAAGAGCCTGCGGACGCTCGACCTGCGCACGCGCAGGGGCATCACCATCGTGTCGATCCAGCGCGGCAGCCGTAAGATCAACATTCCCCATTCGGACGATATTCTGCTGCCGGCCGACCGGATTGCGGTGGTGGGTACGGATGCCGAACTGAAGCGTTTTGCCGCCGAAGTGGAGGTCGAACCCGCTGCACCTACTTCCGGAGTGGACGAAGTGGTGATGCGGCAGTTTTCGGTAAGTCCTTCTTCGGTGCTGGTGGGGATGACCGTCTCGCAGTTCGTCGTGATGTGCGGCGGCGAGGGGATCGTGATCGGGATCGAACGGCAGGACGGGACTTTCGTCGAGCCGCTGGGGCTGGTCCGTTTCCGTCCCTACGACCTGGTGTGGGTGGCGGGTACCCGGGAACCCCTGCGCAAACTGCTCGGCAGCGATGCGCTTCCGGTTCGGAAGGACCCGGGAAAAGGCGCCGGTCACGGACTCCTGATGCGGATCGGCGCGCGGCTGTGGCTGTGGCTTACCGGGCGGAGCCGTTAAAGGGACGCGGTCGGAAAGTGTCAATAAGATGTCAGCTAATTGCCCGGGGCCGGACGGGACGGTATTGTGCAAAAGCCTATATTTGTATATTGCAAATTTTGTATGCGGATGTTAGATGAATTGTTGCAGGGCGTCGAGGTGCGCTCGCTCGTGGGTGACGGGACCGTCGCGGTCGGCCGCCTCGAGTTCGATTCGAGGAAGGTGGTGCCGGGTACGCTCTTTTTCGCTACGCGGGGCACGCAGGCCGACGGCCATGCCTATATTCCTGCCGCGGTCGCAGCCGGGGCGGCGGCCGTGGTGTGCGAGGAGCTTCCCGCCGAACGGCCGGTCGGGGTGACTTTCGTACAGGTGCCCGATTCGACCGTTGCGCTGGGGCAGGTCGCGTCGGCTTTTTACGGGCATCCGAGCCGCCGGTTGAAGCTGGTGGGCGTGACCGGGACGAACGGCAAAACCACTACCGCGACGCTGCTCTACCGCATGTTCCGCAGGTTGGGCTACAAAGCCGGGCTGATCTCGACCGTGGTCTATTGCGTGGACGACCGCGAGATCCCTTCTACGCATACCACTCCCGACAGCATCCGGCTCAACGCGATGATGGCCGAAATGGTCGAAGCGGGCTGCGACTACTGTTTCATGGAGGTGAGCTCGCACTCGCTGGTGCAGCACCGCACGGCGGGGCTGGCCTTCGTGGGCGGAATCTTCAGCAACATCACGCACGACCACCTCGATTACCACAAGACATTCGCCGAATATATCCGGGCCAAGAAGCTCTTTTTCGATGGACTGCCCGCCGGGGCTTTCGCGCTGACAAACGCCGACGACCGCAACGGAATGGTGATGGTGCAAAATACGAAAGCGACCGTCAAGACCTACGCACTGCAATCGTTCGCCGACTTCCGGTGCCGCATCGTCGAGACGCTGCTGGACGGTATGCTGCTGAATCTCGACGGCAGCGAGGTGTGGGTTAAATTCCTCGGCCGCTTCAACGCCTATAACCTCACGAGCGTTTATGCGACGGCTCTGCTTTTGGGCGCCCGGCGGGACGAAGTGCTGCGTATCCTCAGCGACCTGACCTCGGTGGACGGACGTTTCGAGCCGATCCATTCAAAGGAGGGGGTCACCGCGATCGTCGATTACGCCCATACGCCCGATGCGTTGCAGAACGTGATCGGCACGATCAATGAAATCCGCAAGAAGGACCAGAGATTATACGTGGTCGTGGGGTGCGGCGGTAACCGCGACGCGACCAAGCGACCCGAGATGGCCAAAATCGCCGTCGACGGCAGCGATATGGCCGTACTGACTTCCGACAATCCGCGGCTGGAGGAACCGGGGGCGATTATCGAGCAGATGAAGTCCGGGTTGGAGCCCGGTGCGCGCTACCTGGCGATTACGGACCGCCGCGAGGCGATCAAGGCGGCTGTTGCGCTGGCCCGTCCGGGCGATATTATCCTCGTGGCCGGCAAAGGACACGAAACCTACCAGGACGTCGGCGGCGTGAAGCACCACTTCGACGACCGGGAGGAGGTGCGCGCGGCGTTCGGGACGGTGCTTTGAGGGCATGACCGGCCGGTATGGCGGGGGCCCGGGCCTGGTAAGCGTGTGAAAAATGACGAGGTATAACCCGCATGAATGTATATGGGGACTTTGAGACGACATATAATCCTGTGGTTGCTGCTGGTGCCGGTAGGACTTTGCGGGCAGAAAAACACACCCGTGACGGTGACGTGTGAAAACCGTTTCGTCGGCAGGGATTGTGTTTCGGGAGATAGTATTCCGGCTGTGCTGTACCGGTTCAACCGGCGGGTGGAGCGTATGCCGGTGCTGGATACTGTCGCGGGCAGGGCGATTGTACAGTTCCGGGATATTACCAAGAACGGGAAGTATCTGGAGCCTGTGGGACCGATGATCTCGATGGAACTGTCGGACGGAGCGGTCTTATGGCAGCGTGACATTGGCTATATATTCGGTCATACGTGGATCGATGAGGAGTTGATCGTAGAAACCGATCTGAACAAGTCACGGCGGATCGATCCGGAAACGGGTACGGACCTGTGGGAAAAGAAAATCCGCCTGTATGCGCTTCCGGACGATTGGTCGGGAGCGGAACCGAAAGTCGGATTGGGATATGCCCAGAGTATGTGGACGACGGGCGAGAAGGCTCAGGGATTCAATCTGGCGGACGGTTCGACGCTTTGGAAACGCCCGCTCAATTTCCAGTCCGGATGGAGCGCTTGTGATATGGTAAGCGATTCGGTCGTGTTGGTACAAGCGGACGGCCTGCACCTGTTCAATCTCTATACGGGCCAGGGATGGGATTACGAGGCGGTGATGAGCGCGCCGTATGATAAGCGGATCGCGTTGCAGGTGCTGGGGTTTGCCAGCAGTTCTTTTGCGACGGGAGGGGCGTACATGATCAAGGAGTTGCATTCCAATGCCATCCTGTCGGACAGTGTGCTCTACTGGGCTTCGCGTGAGGAAATTGTGGCACTCGACAGTACCGATGGGCATTTGTTGTGGAAAACCCGTTTGCCGGAAAAGGCCGGAAGCCGTTCGAATATTTTTGAAACGGATACGTCGATTTTCCTGATTAACCGTGGGGTAGCTCTATTTCAGAATCAGTACGTCGAATATGGTAGACCGTTTTTGGCTGCATACGAGAAGGCTACGGGACGGATAACGATGCAGCAAACGATAGTTCAGGGTCAGTGCATGATCATGGATTACGCATTCCACGAAAGCAATGTTTTGTTGGCTTTGCAGGACCGGATCGCAGTGCATGACCTGTATACGGGTGAATTGCAGCGCGAAACGCAAATCGATACGGCTGTAGTCGGAAGGATCCTGTGGGAGGATAACGAACGTTACTGCCTGTACGATTCGGTGAAAGACCGTTTTGAATTCGTTTCGGGGGGATTGGACGACTGGACGCTGAGGACTGACAAAGATAACCTGTTGAGGTGGAATGTGCTTCGTGATGAAGTCCGGGTCGTGTCCGTCGATTCCTGTTGGGTTCAGCGGGACCGATATGACAACCTGCTGCTGGTCGGCTTGGGCGACAAGAGCTGCCTGATCGACGATAACGGCTACGAGTATGCCGAACTGAACCTTCCGGCGACGAGGTTGCAGGGTACGACGATGTATTCTTATACTGAGGAGGGGTTGGTCAAAGTCGATTTGAAACCTTTGCTGGATCGTCGCTATGAGCGGCCTGCCGTGCCGCAGGAGCGGGCGGCCGGAACGGCGTTGGCACTGTATGGAAGGGGACGGGGTGCCCTGTGCGCCTCCCCAAACGATAAAATGTAGTTATTATGTTATACCACCTGATCAAGTATCTTTCATTGCATTTCGATATTCCCGGCGCGGGCATGTTCCTCTCGCTGTCGTTCCGGGCCGCGATGGGCATTATCCTCGCGCTGGTGATCGGCATGATCTTCGGCAAACGGATCATCCGCATGCTGCAGCGCCGCCAGATCGGCGAGGAGATCCGCAACCTCGGCCTCGAAGGACAGCTCCAGAAGCGCGGCACGCCGACCATGGGCGGGATTATCATCCTCGCGTCGATCCTGATCCCGATCCTGCTGTTCGGCGACCTGACCAACATCTACGTCCTGCTGATGATCGTTTCGACCGTGTGGCTCGGGCTGATCGGTTTCCTGGACGACTATATCAAGGTATTCCGCAAGAACAAAGAGGGGCTCAACGGTCGTTTCAAGATTATCGGACAGGTGGGCCTGGGCATTATCGTGGGCCTGGTCATGTGGCTCAGCCCGCAGGTGGTCGTCAAACAGAAGCTCGACCGCCATGCGCCGAAAGCGCAGGTCGAGTACGTGAACAACAACGGCGCGCGCGCGGCCGTCTACATGGGCCCTGCGGAGAAGACCACCAAGACGACGATCCCGTTTGTCAAAGACAACGAATTCGATTATCACTGGCTGATTCCCGGCGACAGCGACGGCTGCGACCGGGCCGGGTGGCTGGTCTATGTGCTGGTGGCGATCTTCGTCATCACGGCCGTGTCGAACGGCGCGAACCTGACCGACGGGCTCGACGGGCTCGCTTCGGGCGTCTCGGCCACGATCGTCGTGATCCTCGGCATCCTGGCGTGGCTCTCCGGTAACGTGATCTATGCCGACTACCTGAATATCATGTACATTCCTTCGAGCGGCGAGCTTATCGTTTTCGCCGCGGCATTCGCGGGGGCCCTGTTCGGTTTCCTGTGGTACAACTGCTATCCGGCGCAGGTTTTTATGGGCGACACCGGGTCGCTGGCCATCGGCGGCATCATCGCGGTCTTCGCGCTGCTGATCCGCAAGGAGCTGTTGTTGCCGCTGCTCTGCGGTATCTTCCTGGTCGAGGCGCTGTCGGTGCTGATCCAGCGGGGATGGTTCAAATACACCAAACGCAAATACGGCGAAGGGCGGCGCGTCTTCCTGATGGCGCCCATCCATCACCATTACCAGAAGAAGGGCTACTTCGAATCGAAGATCGTCGTACGCTTCTGGATCGTGCAGCTGTTGTTGGCTGCCATTACGCTCGCAACGCTTAAAATCAGATAACGATGGCTCGGATTGTAGTGCTCGGAGGGGGCGAAAGCGGCTGCGGCTCGGCCGTGCTGGCTAAGGTCAAGGGGTTCGACGTGTTCCTGTCGGACCGGGGGGCGATCGCCCCGAAATACAGGGGACAACTCGAAGAGTGGCGCGTGTCGTATGAAGAGGGACGCCATACCGAAGAGTTGATTTTCGATGCCGACGAGGTGGTCAAAAGCCCCGGCATTCCGGAGAGCGCTCCGATTGTGAAGGCGCTGCGTGAGCGCGGGATTCCGGTAGTCTCGGAGATCGAATTCGCCGGGCGCTACACGGACGGTTCGCGCACGATTTGCATCACCGGCAGCAACGGCAAGACGACCACCACCACACTCACTTACGAAATGCTGCGGCAGGCCGACCTGAGCGTGGGCCTTGCGGGCAACATTGGGCAGAGCTTCGCGCTGGAGGTGGCCACCGAGTATTTTGACTGGTACGTGATTGAGCTGAGCAGTTTCCAACTCGACGGCATGTACGATTTCCGGGCCGACGTGGGGGTGCTGATGAACATTACGCCCGACCACCTCGACCGCTACGATCACAAGCTGCAGAATTACGTGGACAGCAAGTTCCGCATCCTTCAGAACCAGCGAGCGACCGATAAGTTCGTCTATTGCGCGGATGATCCGCTGACGCTCGAAAACCTCGGCAGGCACGATCGGAACATGGAGGTGCTGCCCTTCGGCGTGAAATGCACGGAAGGTTGTGCGGCGAGCCTCGACGGAGACACGATCCGCGTGCGGGTGGACGGCAGGGAACTGTCGATCGGCGTGGATGAGCTGAAGATAAAAGGGGTACACAATATTTACAACGCGATGGCCGCGTCGATCGCGGCGCTTTCGGCCGGAGTACCTCCCGAGAGCATTTGCCAGACCTTGCGCACCTTCACCGGCGTAGAGCACCGGCTGGAGCCGTGCGGCGAGTACGGCGGCGTGCAGTACATCAACGACTCGAAGGCGACGAACGTCGACTCGGTGTGGTATGCGCTCGACAGCATGCGCCGTCCGACGGTGTGGATCGCCGGGGGAACGGACAAGGGCAACGATTACTCGCGGCTCTTCCCGCTCGTCGAAGGCCGGGTCAAGACATTGGTCTGCATGGGTGTGGACAATGCGAAGCTGATGCGCGAGTTCGCGGGACGCATACCGGAGATCGTCGACACGCATTCGCTTGGCGAAGCGATGGAGGCTGCGGTGCGGAGCGCTGCTCCGGGGGATACGGTGTTGTTATCTCCGGCCTGTGCGAGTTTTGACCTGTTCAAAAATTACGAGCAGCGCGGCGAACAGTTCAAAGCCTGGGTGGCGAAACATGCCGTCGGGAAAAAGGGCCGGTAAGACGTTTCGGGCCGGTTGTGCGGCGAGTCCCGGAGGCGTGCGGTTTTGAAAGGCCGGTTCACGGAGGTACGGGATCGCGTCCTGTCCGGTAACGGCCGGGGGAGATGCACGGCGGATATGCGGTGAATGTGCAGTCCCGGCACCCGGCGATCTGCCGATAGGTCGGCGAAATGTCCGGAAGAGGCCGGAGTACAAGCATTTGGCAGGGAGCCGCAGATGCCGATGGGATGCGGGGACTTACGGTCCGGTTGCGGCGAGCGGATGGGGATCGTGATTCGGAAGGGATTTACGGAAAGCTCGTGATAAGGCAGCCGTGGATTTGCAGCCGACGCACCGGTAAACGGGCGACAGATTCTGTAGAAATAAACCGGAAGAGTATCCGTGGATGGAAGGACGAAGCGTTCACGGGAAAACCCCTGAAAAATAATTTACGAGCGAGGACAGAGACTAATGGCGGAACAACAGCAACTGCAACCGGGGCAGACCGAAGAACCGGCGGAAACGGGCTTTTTCGACCGTTTGTTCAGCGGTGACAAGCCGTTGTGGATCATCGTTATCTCACTGGCCATCATTTCGCTGCTGGTGGTCTATTCCTCGACTGCGTCGATGGCCTACAAAAATGCCGGGGGCAACACCGCACATTACTTCTTCAACCAGCTCAAATTCATCGCCATCGGCTTCGTGATCATGTGGTTCGTCCACCGGATCAACTACCAGCGCTATGTGCGCTTTACCGTGGTGCTGTTCATCCTGGCACTCGGCTTCATGCTGCTTACGTTCGTGATCGGCGTGAACCTGAACAGCGCGTCGCGCTGGATACGTATCCCGATCATCGGGATGACCTTCCAGCCTTCGGATTTTATGCGTGTGACGCTGGTGGCGCTGCTCGCGCAGCAACTCGCCAAACGCCAGAAGGTGATCGACAAGATCCCGATCCTGCCCGCACTGACTCCCGGCGGCTGGCGCAAGAACCCGCGCAAGAACCGTGACATTCTTTTCGATACGACGATTCCGCTGCTGGGACCCGTGGTCGTAGCCTGCGGCGCGATCTTTTTTTCGAACTTCTCGACCGCAGCGCTCACTTTTTTCACCTGCTGGGTGATGCTCTTCATCGGCCGGGTGCGGGTGCGGGAACTCTGGCGGCTCATTGCGCTGGTGGTCGTGGTGATGGCGGCGGCCGTGACGGTGATGTACATGTTCAACATCGGCCGTTCGCATACGTGGGTCAACCGCCTCGGATTGGGCGACGCGCTCAGTAAAACGGAACAGGTGCAGGTCCAGAACGACGAGGACAACCTGCAGGAGGAGCAGGCGCAGATCGCGATCGCCTCGGGAGGTATCACCGGCAAGGGGCCGGGTAACAGCACGCAGCGGTCGAACCTGCCGCACGCCTATTCCGATTTCGCTTACGCATTCATTGTCGAAGAGTACGGTTTGGTCGGCTCGTGTCTGATCCTGTTTTTGTACCTGTGCGTCTTTTTCCGGGGAATCGTAATCTTCCAGCGGTGCGGAACGGCGCTGCCGAGCCTGCTGGTTTTGGGCCTCAGCCTGATGATCACGTTGCAGGCTCTGATCAATATGATGGTGTCGGTGGGCTATTTTCCGGTGACCGGGCAGACGCTGCCGCTGATCAGTCTCGGAGGTTCGTCTGTGGTATTTACGAGTTTGTCGTTGGGGATTATCCTCGGCGTGAGCCGCCAGATGAAAGAGCAGTCGCTCGACCGCCCCAAAGGCGAGTCCTTGCTGGAGTAGGGGTGCGGCGAAAGGGCCGGAGAACCGCAGTCGGTACCGGGATTTGGAAAACCGTTGGTTTGTGGCGGGAAAGGCCCTGAATCGGGAAGCGGGAAAAGAGAGTGTGAAAGGGCAAAACAAACAGGGATACTTACATAGGGATATTTGAAAGATAGCCGGATGAAGAAGCGATTGATAGCTTGTTGCGGATTGGATTGCGAAAGCTGCGACGCCCGCAGGGCTACCCTCACCGATGACAATGAATTGAGGGAAACGACAGCCCGGAAGTGGAGTGAAATGAACGGTGCGCCGGAGATTACCGCAGCGACTGTAAATTGCATGGGGTGTCGTACGGAGGGGGTGAAATTTGCCTATTGCAGCGAGTATTGCGAAATCCGCAAATGCGTATATGCGAAAGGATTCGAAACCTGCGGGGATTGTAAAGAGTTGGATGGTTGCCGGATAGTCGGTGCGGTTTTGCAGCATGCTCCCGGCGCAAAGGAGAATCTTTTATCCGGACTGTATGTATAAGATCCCGGTATGTAAACTGTAAACAGGTGTGGTTATGGACAAAATAAAAATCATTCTGAGCGGCGGCGGTACGGGAGGCCATATCTACCCGGCGGTCGCGGTGGCCGAAGCGTTGCAGCGCCGGCTGGGCGACGGTGTGGAACTGCTGTTCGTCGGTGCCGAGGGTAAGATGGAGATGGAGAAGATTCCCGCATTGGGTTACCGCATCGAGGGGTTGCCCGTGGCGGGGCTGCAACGGCGGCTGACGGCCCGCAACCTGTCGTTGCCGTTCAAGGTCGCCGCGTCGCTCCGAAAGGCCCGTCGCGTGATCCGCAGCTTCGGGGCCGACGTAGTGGTCGGTTTCGGCGGCTATGCGAGCGCACCGGTGCTGTGGAGCGCCCAGCGCATGGGTATTCCGACGCTGATCCAGGAGCAGAACTCCTACGCCGGGGTGACGAACAAGCTGCTCGCATCGCGGGCCAGACGCATCTGCGTGGCTTACGAGGGGATGGAGCGTTTCTTTCCGAAGGAGCGCATCGTGATGACGGGCAATCCGTTGCGCGGACGTTTTGCCGAAGGGGCGGACCCGGCAGCACGGAAGGCCGAAGCATTGGCCTATTTCGGGCTCGAAGCGGATAAGCCGGTGGTACTGGTCGTGGGCGGCAGCCTCGGTACGCGCACGCTGAACAACATGATGAAAGCCAATGTGGAACGTATTACCGCCGAAGGACGCCTGCAGGTGATCTGGCAGACCGGTAAATTCTACGAGCGCGAGATGACCGAATTTATGCAGGGCCGTTCGTCGGAAGGTATCTGGCGCGATGCGTTCATCGACAGGATGGACCTCGCTTATGCCGCTGCCGACGTGGTGGTCGGGCGTTCCGGGGCCGGAACGGTGTCGGAACTGTGCCTGATCGGAAAGCCGGCGATTTTCGTGCCGTCGCCCAATGTGGCCGAAGACCACCAGACCAAGAATGCGCTGGCCCTCGTGGAGAAGGATGCGGCGCTGCTGGTGCGCGACGGCGAGGCGGTTTCGAGGCTTTTCCCGGTGGTCGAGGCGTTGTTGGCCGACCCGGAGCGGATGCGGCGCATGGCCGCCAATATCCGCGTGCTGGGCATCGCGGATTCTGCCGAACGGATCGTTGACGAGATCGTGGCGGTGGTGTCTACGAAATAAGAAAACGATTTTCAAAGGTTTAAATGGGTTCGCTTATGAAAACGTTGATGGCCGGTTGTGCGGTGATCCTGTTTTTTGCAGCCTGCCGTAGTGGTCAGGGTGTCTCGTCCGGCGGGTCGGTGAAAGAGGATACGGGAGATTATCGGGTTGCTGAACGCATGGATACGATGCCTTTTCATATGGTTGCTCCGTTTCGTTCCGAATTTGAACTGCAAACGGGATTCAAACCTTTTCCTCGATCTTTTGCGGAACAGGACATGGCTTATCTGATCGATGCGATTATACCGGATGTTCCCTACAAATACTGGGAGTGTGTCCGCAAAAGGGATGAAGATATGCGGGAACACAGGCGAGGAAGCGTGATCGTTTACAACGGTGATAGCGCATATGCTTCCGTTGCGGAGGGCATCTATGCCGAAAGAGGCTTTTTTATACAGGGCCATTTTGTGCCAGAGTATTCATTTATCGTGGGTGTAAAGGATCGGAATCAGATTGATTTGATCAATTCCGACCGAAAGTTGGTATCGTTTATCGGGCGGGTCGACAATCTGGAGGAGGCGGTTTTGATTGCTGAAGCCAACGGATATGGATTCGATCCGGATACCCTTATCGGAGGAGCGTACAAGGAGAGGGCAAATGACTATTTGTTGTATTTGATGGAAGTGGATTCCTGGCCGGAAACGTATAAGTCCGTACGAGCCATCTTGACTAAAGACGGACATTTGACTGTTTTGGATAAGGTAATTTACCGGCAGACGGATATTTATATTATGGAATAGTATTGGGCATGCACCCCGCAGAGGTTGGGAAGCGGCGGCAGAATAGGCCGTGATGGAAATTCCGGACGGTGATCCGGTGAAATGTAAGCATTGTCGGAAGCCTAAACGGTAAGAGTTTGACAGTGAATCGTTGTTGTTAAAATCGATAACATGGAGTTTCAAAACGTATATTTTCTGGGAATCGGTGGGATCGGCATGAGTGCGCTGGCGCGCTATTTCCTCCACGAAGGCAAACGGGTGGCGGGCTACGACCGCACCGAAAGCGAACTGACCGGCCTGCTCTCGGCGGAAGGGGCCGCGGTAACCTATGATGAAGCGGTGGCGGCGATTCCCGAGCCGTTCCGGGACCGGACATCGACGCTGGTGGTCTATACTCCGGCCGTACCGCACGACCATCCGCAGTGGGAGTGGTTCCGGGCGCAGGGTTTCGAGATCGTGAAGCGGTCGCGGATGCTGGGTGTCGTTGCACAGGGCAAATATGTAATGGCGGTGGCCGGTACCCACGGCAAAACCACCACTACGACGCTGACCGCCTGGCTGAACCACGAAGCCGGCGGGGGCGGAAGCGCTTTCCTCGGCGGTATTTCGAAGAATTTCGCTTCCAACCTGGTGCTGGGGCCGGGGCCGAGGCTGGTGGTCGAGGCCGATGAGTTCGACCGTTCGTTCCTGCAACTGTGGCCCGATGCGGCGGTGGTGACGTCGGCCGATGCCGACCACCTCGATATTTACGGTACGCACGAAGCGGTCAGGGAGGCCTTCGCGCAGTTTATTTCGCAGATCAAACCGGGCGGCGCGCTGATCCTTAAGAAGGGCGTGGAACTGGCGATCCGCAACCGGGAGATAACGGTTTACCGGTATAGTTACGATTCGCCGTGCGACTTTTATGCGAGGAATATCCGTGTTGGAAGCGACGGGCGCTATACGTTCGATCTGGTCTGTCCCGACCGGGTGCTGGCGGATTGTACGCTGGGCGTGCCGGGATGGGTCAATGTCGAGAATGCCGTGGCCGCCGCCGCCCTGCTGTGGGTGGCCGGATTCGACGAAGCGAAACTGAAAGGCGCGCTGGCGTCGTTCGGGGGCGTGAAGCGCCGTTTCGATTTTTACATCAATACGCCGCAGCGCATCTATATGGATGACTATGCGCACCATCCCAACGAACTGAAAGCCGCGATCACCTCGTTCCGGGAGATGTTTCCCGGGCGGCGGCTCACCGTGGTGTTCCAGCCGCACCTCTATACCCGTACCCGCGACTTCTGCCGCGAGTTCGCCGAAGTGTTGTCGCTCTCCGACGAGGTGCTGCTGCTGCCGATCTATCCGGCCCGTGAAGAGCCGATCGAGGGGGTTTGCTCGGAGATGTTGCTGCCGCTGATTACGGCTCCCGCGCGAGTGGTTCCCAAAAATGAACTGCTGGCACTGCTGGGCGCGGAAAATCCCGATACGATTATTACCTTTGGGGCGGGCGATATCGACCGTTTTTGCGAGCCGATCGCGGAATTGTTGGGAAAGAGATAAGTGCCCTTTCGTCCGTCGGGACTGCAGGGCTGCGGACGCTTTCCGGTATTCATGGGCTGTTGTTACCGTTACGGTCGACAGACGTTCATGTCGCACCGGCATAAGTCAATAAAGCTTTGAAAAGGATCTTCTCCATAACGCTGGGCGTGTTGTCGTGGGCGGTGATTGTGGGTTACCTGATCGCCGCGTCGCGGTATTGTCATGCGCAGCAGGAACAGACCCTTTGCCGGGGTCTCCGTGTGAAGGTGCTCGACAGTGCCGAACGGGGATTCATCACTCCGGCGATGGTGAAGAACTGGTTTGCCGCCGAGCAGAAGGAGTTTCTCCGCGAGCCGGTCGGCAAAGTCAACACGCTGGAGGTCGAAGCGTTCGTCCGCCGTCGCGGGTTCGTCAAAACGGTGCGCGCCTATACGTCGATGGACGGCATGCTGAACATCGAGCTTACCCAGCGGAAACCCGTTCTAAGGGTCAACAGCGTAAACGGTTACGATTTCTACGTGACCGACGACAATTATATCCTGCCTACGCAGCGCTACTATTCGGTCTATGTACCGGTTGTCACGGGGATGATCGTGCCGCCTTTCGGCCCGGACTTTGTGGGAAGTTTGGACGATTGGTCGAAAAAGGGCGAAAAAAAAGTGTCCGAAAATTATTTGTTTTTGGCTAATCTGATTAATTTTGTGAAATTCGTGGAGAGTGATGGCTTCTGGAGCGCTTTTTGGGTGCAGATCAATGTCCGGGACGGCGGTTCGGAAGATCGGTATAATCCTCAGATCGAGCTGGTTCCGCGTGCCGGAGACCAGATCGTCTGTTTAGGATCGCTTGACGATTACCGCTCCAAGCTCGACAAGCTGACGAGCTTCTACCGCAACGGCCTCGCTTACGAAGGATGGGAGGCGTGCCGTTATATCAACCTGGCTTACCGCGGGCAGGTCGTCTGCTCCGATTAAGGCCCGGTTCTTCCGGAAAGAGTGCCGGGCGGTCGATGCGGCTTGCGGGGTGGGGAGTACGGAATATGTTTTATTATCACAAGTGCAGGAAACTGTACGCTAAATACAGGGCTGAGAAGTGGAAAACGGAGATTATGTAGTTGCAATTGATTTGGGCACCAACACGGTGGCGACGGTAGTCGGCACGCGCGGCGAGGGCGGCAAAGTCCGCATCATTGATTGCGAAATCTCCCCCGTGCAGGGCGTCGTCCGCAGCGAGATCAAGAACGTCGAACTGGTTGCCCAGAGCATCAAACGAACCACCGAGGCGATCGAGGCCCGCCAGCAGATCACGATCCGGGAAGCCTATGCGGGCATTTCGGGACAGCACATCCGCTGCGTCAAATATCCCTATTACGTTTTTGTCGGCCGCGACGGCGAGATCCGCGAGGAGGACGTCCAGAAGCTTCACGAGAGCATGGGCAATGTGCAGGCTCCCGACGGAGAGACCATCATCCAGATCATTCCGCAGAATTATATCGTCGACGACGAGGAGACGATGAACCCAGTGGGCGCGTTCGGCAACAAGCTCGAGGCGGTGTTCAACTTCGTGCTCGGCGACAACAACGCCGTCAGCCGTGTGAAGCGCGCGTTGCAAAAGGTCGAAATCCGGCAGGCAGGGCTTTTCCTCAACGCCGTCGCTTCGGCCGAGGCTGTGGCCACCGAAGACGAGAAGGAGGAGGGTGTGGCCGTGGTCGATATCGGAGGCGGTACGACCGACGTGACCGTATTCTACAAGAACAGCGTCCGCCATGTGGGCATCGTGCCGATGGGCGGCAACGCGATCAACCGCGATATCCGTTCCTACGGCATTCTCGAACGCCATGTCGAGAGCCTGAAGGTGCGTTACGGCAGCGCGATGCGCGACCAGATCAAGACCGAAATGTCGATCAAGACCCCGGGACTGAACGCACGCATGCCCAAAGAAATTTCGCTGCTGAACCTCGCGGCGATCATCGAGGCGCGGATGCTCGACATCATCGACTTCGTAATGGCCGAGATCAAGGCGTCGGGCTGCCAGCAGAAGCTCGGTGCGGGCGTCGTGCTTACCGGCGGTGCCGCGCAGATGAAAGACCTCGACCTGCTGTTTAAGAATTATACCGGGATCGACGTACGCGTCGCTACGCCCGATACGGTCATCGAGCCGGGAAGCATCGAGTCCGCATCGAATCCCGCGTTGGCTACGGCAGTGGGCCTGTTGCTGAAAGGGCTTAGCTCGGGCAGACCGGTCCGGGGCAGCCGTCCCCAGACGCGTCCGGCCCGCCAGGAGGCGCAGCCGGAGCTCGGCGGCAATTCCTACGGGGCGGCTTCGACCGAGAATCCGCAGCGCCGCACGATCAACTCGCTGTACCGCGAACGCAAGGCCGCGGCCGACCGCGAACAGGAGTTTATCGATGAAGAAACTCAGGAAGAACCCGTTACAGGCAAGACCAAAAAGGGGGGCGGCCTTTTCGGACGCCTCAAACAGAAGATCGACAACATGTTCGATGTGATCGAAGATAACGAAATATAGTACACAGAGAATTATGCCGCAGCAAGAGAATATGCCCGATATCATAGAATTCGACCGTCCGAGGATCTCTCCCTCGATCATCATGGTGACCGGCGTGGGCGGCGGCGGCAGCAATGCCGTCAACCACATGTTCGACCTGGGGATAGCCGATGTGTCGTTCATGGTCTGTAATACCGACCGGCAGGCGCTTTACCGCAGTCCGGTGCCGATCAAAGTCCGGCTCGGCGAGAGCCTCACGCAGGGGCTCGGCGCGGGCAACAACCCCGAAAGGGGACGCGAGGCCGCTCTCGAAAGCCTCGACGAAATCGTCGAAATCTACAAGCGCGAAGGAACCAAGATGGTCTTCATTACGGCCGGAATGGGCGGCGGTACCGGTACGGGTGCCGCACCGGTGATCGCCAAGGCTGCCAAGGAACTGGGCATTCTGACGGTCGCCATCGTGACGCTGCCGTTCAAGACCGAGGGCCCGAAGCGGATGAAACATGCTTACGAGGGTATCGACGAGTTGCGGCAGTATGTGGATTCGCTGCTGCTGATCAACAACGAGAACATTCAGGATATTTACGGCAAGCTGACCCTTTCGGAGGCGTTCGGCAAGGCCGATGATATTTTGGCCACGGCGGCCAAGAGCATTGCCGAGGTGATTACGCGTGACAATACGGTGAACGTCGACTTCGCCGATGTGCAGACCGTGATGAAGGACAGCGGCATCGCGCTGATGGGTTCGGGCCGCGCTTCGGGCGACGACCGTGCGATGAAAGTGGCCGATGCGGCGCTCGCCTCTCCGCTGCTGAACCACAACGACATTATCGGGGCACGCAATATCCTGATCAACATAACTTCCGGTGAAGAGGAAATCACCCTCGAAGAGACTTACCTGATTACCGAATATATCCAGACGCGTTCGGGCAACAATGCCGACATCATTTGGGGCGCCGGCACAGATGAGGCGCTCGGCCAGGATATCGAGGTGACGATCATCGCCACCGGGTTCGACATCGATACGCTGCCTCAGTCGTTCGACCGCATGACCTCGTCGCCGTTGCAGGCGCGTATTGACAGTTCGGTTTTGCAGGAGGATGTGCCGGCCGGAGACGAAGTTCCCGCAGAGGAGGAGACGCCTGCCGCCGAGATACCGCGCCGCCACGGCCCCTTCGCTCCGCGGCCGAGGTGGACGCCCCCGACCGAAAATTCCGCAGCACCGCAGGGAATGAATCCGTTGCAGGATCGTCCCGGTTTCAACCGTCCCGTCCAGCCGGGAGTGCAGAAGCCGGGTGCGGGCGAGTCCCAGGCAGGCGTTCCCGGACAAAATCCGTTCGGCATGCCGGGAGGGCAAAACGCCAATGCCGCCGGAGGATCGAATCCGCTGAGCCGCCCGGCCGCAGCACCCCAGGTGATCGAGGCCAAGCGCCCGGATTCGGACGTCAATATCGACGAATTGGAGAATGTCCCCGCTTTCGTGCGACGTAACATGAAGTTCGTCAAGGATAGCTCCGACGAAGGCGGACGCGCCACCCGCGTCGTGCTCAAGGACGATGCCCCTCAAAACGACAACCCCGGGGGCGGGTCACTGTTCGATTAAAAGGGCGGGAATCTGGTTCGTAAGCGGGTTGACCCGTTGATAGCCGGACGGTCGGATGCGGTGCGGGAGAAATCCTGCGGAACCGGATCGGCGTCGTGATAGCGGCATTATCCGGACGGCAGCGGAAGGCTCGGCGCATTTCACCCGGTGTACGGGGTTCCGTAAGGGAAAGGCGAAGCTGGTGTTGCCTGCGTCGCCTGCGGAAAAAAGGCTTACAGTGACCGGGACACCAGTGTTCCGGCGCTTTTTTTAGGTTTTTTAAGGTTTGATACATTCTATTCCGGCAGTCGTGTTCCATACGCTCGCTCCGCAGGATTTTCTCCTGCTGGGGGGTGTTGCTGTGCTGCTTTGCTGTTCCGCGCTGGTTTCGGCTTCCGAAACCGCCTTTTTCTCGCTCTCTCCGCATCAGGCGGAGGGACTTCGCAACCGTCCCTCACGCAGCAACAGCGCGGCACTGAGACTGTTGGACAAGTCCGATTACCTGCTCTCGACGATCCTCATCGCCAATAACCTGGTCAATATCTGCATCGTGATCCTGTCGAATGCGCTGATCAATTCGTGGATCGATTTCGGCGGTGCCACGGGACTGGAATTTGCCGTGAAAATGGTGGTCGTTACTTTCCTGCTGCTGCTCTTCGGCGAGATCATGCCTAAAATTTTCGCCACCTATAACTCTCTGCGTGTCATCGGGCTGATGGCGGTGCCGCTCAGGTTTCTCTGTGCGCTGTTCCGTCCGGTATCGTACCTGCTGATCCGTTCGGGGAGTCTGATTAACCGCCGCATGGCGCAGAAAAAGGTCAATATCTCAATGGACGAGCTTTCGAATGCGATCGAGATGACTTCGGACCAGACCGTCGAGGAGAAGAAAATCCTTTCGGGTATCGTCGAGTTCGTCAATACGGAAGTAGGGGAGATCATGCGCTCGCGGGTCGAGGTGGTCGCGCTCGACGAAACGGAGGACTTCGCACGGGTCAAGGAGGTGATCATGCAGTCGGGCTATTCGCGTATTCCGGTTTACGAGGAAAACCTGGACAATGTGCGAGGTATTCTCTATGTAAAGGATGTGTTGCCTTATATTTCCGCCGCGGACGATTTCGGCTGGACGAACCTTTGCCGCAAGCCCTATTTCGTGCCGGAACACAAGAAGATCAACAGCCTGCTCGAGGAGTTCCAGACCCAGAAAATCCACATTGCCATCGTTGTCGACGAGTACGGTTCGACGCTCGGTTTGATCTCCCTGGAGGATATCCTCGAGGAGATCGTGGGCGAGATCACCGACGAGTCGGATATCGAGCAGCAGTTTTATACGAAGGTTGCCCCCAATACCTATATTTTCGACGGCAAGACGCACCTGAACGACCTGTTGAAAGTGTTGGAACTGGATGACGGATACCTCGACAACTTCCGTGGCGATGCCGAAACGGTAGCGGGGCTGATGCTCGAAATCCGCCGCGATTTCCTGCGGCAGGGCGAGGTGCTCTACTGCCGCAAGCTGACCCTGACGGCCGAAGCGGTCGACGGGCACCGGATCGACAAGGTGCGCGTGGCGCTCGGGGAGTAAGTATCCGGAGGGTGCCGGAGCCGAATGGGAGGGATTGGAAAGGCAAAAAGCGGCAGCAGAAAAAAACAAGAACAAGAACAAGAACAAGAACAAGAACAAGAACAAGAACAAGAACAAGAACAACAAAACCATAACCAAACAGCTACTAAAACGATTAATCAAACCGTAATGAAAAAACTGATTTTAATTTTGATGGTGGCGGTCTTTGCCGGGCGGATTTCGGCAGCGGATCAGCCGTCGCAATTGACAGACCAGCAAAAAGCCATGATGACCGCATTCCATGCGGCGACACCCGAGGACATCCACACCTGGGCGCATGAATTGCTCAAGGACGAGTACCGCGGCCGCCGTTCGGGAGATGTCGGTTACGACAAGGCGGTGACTTATGTGATCGACCATTTCAAGAAATGGGGCCTCAAGCCGATGGGTGACAACGGCACATACGAGAACACTTTTGCGCAGCCCTACAACGACGTGCAGAGCGTGGGACACCTGAAAGCCTTTTACCTGTTGGGCAAAGATACCGTCGTGAAAGACTACCTGCCGCGCAAGGATTATTTCCCGACCGCTCTTTCCGGCAACGGCGACGTGACCGGCGAGCTGGTTTATGTGGGTTACGGCGTGACTGCGCCCGAACTCAAATACGACGATTACAAGGGTGTCGACGTGCGCGGCAAGATCGTCTTGTGCGAAGGGGGTTACCCCTATCAGGGCAAAAACCTCGATACGCTGAAGATGTGGAGCGAGCACCAGCGTGCCGGGGCCAAAATTGCTGCGGCGGCCGAGGCGGGTGCGGCCGGAGTGCTCTTCGTGTCGAAATATGCCAATCCTTTTCCCCGCCGTGCGGAGGACGACGTGGTGGTGGCTTTCATCAGCGAGGCTACGGCCAAGGAACTGATGGCCGGTACGGGACGTACGCTCGGCCAGTGGCGTGACCGTTTCAAAGCCTTCAAAGGTAAGCCCGTTTTCACCGGACGTACCGTGAGCGTGGCGGCCGATACCAAATTCTATCCCGACAATACGACGGCCAATGTCGTCGGCGTCATTGAAGGTACCGATCCGGTACTCAAGAACGAATACATCATTCTCGGTGCGCACCTCGACCACCTGGGTATGCTGCCGGAGATGTATCCCGGTGCGCTGGACAATGTTTCGGGTTCGGTGATTATGATGGCGGCGGCCAAGGCGCTCGCTACCTCGGGCGTGCAGATGAAGCGCAGCGTGATCGTCGTGCTGTTCGCCGCAGAGGAACTCGGCGTGCTCGGAGCCGGGCACTATCTCAAAAGCATGCCTTTCCCGAAAGATAAAATCACCTGCATGGTCAACATCGATATGCTGGGGAAGGGTAACGGCCTGATGGTGAATACGGCGACCGAATGGAAAGATCTGGTACCCTATTTCCGTGACGGATCGGAGAATTGGGCGCGCCGTCCTTTCTCGACGGTGATGAACGATTGGAGCTATGCGACGCGGATGTTCACCGACGGCAATGCGTTCCAGAATGAAAAGATCCCGACTATCGAGATGCGTGCGACCGGCGGTCCGTGGCCGCAGGCTTACCATGTGCCCGAAGATACGATTGACCAGCTCGATCCCGTTATTATGGCTGATGCTGCCCGGGCGCTCTGCATCGCGGTGATCAACATTGCGAATAAATAAGTCCCGGTCGGGCTTAGTTTAAACCTAAATAAACAAGGGAACCGCATCGATCGATGCGGTTCCCTTGTTGTTGTACGGTCCGGATTGTGCCGGGTTGCCTTTCGCCCGAGGCTGACTTGCCGCCGTTTCCGGTCTTGTGATTCTTATTGTCACCGCAAGTTTGTAAAGCCGGTGAAGTCTCAGGAGGAGGCTGCCTTTGTCGTTCAGTTATTTTTGTGGCTTATTTCTTCAGCCGGATGTCCTCGTATTCCACTTCGAGGCCTTTGCCGTAGGTGGTCATCGCCTTGCGGCTCATGCCCATGCTCGAGAAACCGCCGTCGTGGAACAGGTTCTGCATCGTTACCTTACGCGTCAGGTCCGAGAAGAGCGTCAGCACGTAGCCGGCACAGTCGTCGGCCGAAGCGTTGCCCAGCGGGGAAACGCGTTCTGCGTAGTCGAGCAGGTCTTCCATGCCCAATACGCCCTTGCCGGCCGTGGTCGGGGTGGGCGACTGCGAGACGGTATTGATGCGTACGCACTTTTCACGGCCGTAGATGTAGCCGAAACTGCGTGCGATTGATTCGAGCAGAGCTTTCGCGTCAGCCATATCGTTATAGCCGTAAAGCGTACGCTGCGCTGCGATGTAGGTCAGTGCGACGATCGAGCCCCAATCGTTGATCGCATCTTTTTTGCGTGCGACCTGAATGACTTTGTGGAACGAGATGGCCGAAATGTCGAGCGTTTTGGCGAGGTAGTCGTAATCGAGGTCGTCGTAGGTGCGTCCCTTGCGGACGTTGGGCGACATGCCTATCGAGTGGAGGATGAAATCGAACTTGCCTCCGAAATGCTCCATGGTTTGGTCGATCAGGTTCTCGAGGTCTTTTACGCTGGTCGCGTCGGCCGCGATCACCGGGGCGTTGCACGCCTTTGCCAGTTCGTCGATTGTGCCCATGCGGATCGAGACGGGAGTATTGGTCAGTACGATCTCGGCGCCCTCTTCCACGGCCCGTTGTGCCACTTTCCATGCGATCGACTGTTCGTTCAGTGCCCCGAAGACGAGGCCCTTTTTCCCTTTAAGAAGATTGTATGCCATATGTTTTTCTATAAATTGGTCGGGGCAAAGGTACTAAAATATCCCGGAAAGCAAACTCCGTGCCGCTATTCGGCTTATGCTGAAATGCTTATCCTGTTTGAGCCGGTGTGCTTTTTCCTGTCGGTACGGGGACTCCGGTGCGTTTTGGCGCGTTCTTTTTTAGTGGGATATGGTCCTGTAACTCCGCCCGGAGGAAAACCCGTGGCCGGGAAGAGAGACCGGTTGCAATGAAAATTACTGCCGCTGGAACAGGTAGGTGATCGTGCCGGACTGGCTCGCGGGAGCCGACGCGTCGACATTGAAGCGCGACAGGCGTGCGGCTTCCAGTGCACGTTCCGAGAGGCATTCCTCGCCGGAAGTGGAGCTCCGCACGCTGGCCGAGGTGACCTTGCCGTTGCGGTTGACGCTGATGGAAACGACCACCTGGCCGCTTCCCTCGCACTGGTAAGCGGGGACGTGCATGTAGGTAAACGTACGCCCGGCCAGCGAAAAAGAGATCAAGACGTTACCTGTGACGCGGACATCCTCCTGTTTTTTGCCCTGGTTGTCCTTGCTCCGCTTGCCTGCGTTGTGCGCGTCGATCATCGCCTGTTCTTCGCGCAGGCCGCGTTCGTAGGCTTCGCGCGAGGCGCGCATGCGCGCCGCCACGGCGTCGGCCTCGTCGGCGATATTGTCCGGGATCGGGCTGCCGTTCGAACCGCCCCGCGAGCCGCCCGAACCGGCCCCGCTGGTGCGTTCGTTCTGGCGGGAGGCTTCGTTGCGGGCCTCTTCGTTCGAAATGGCGTTATGCGCATTGCTCAGGTCGGCCTCCATCTGCCGGCGCTCTTCGGGCGTCAGTTGCTGTTTGGGCTCCGGCGGCGTGGGAACCATGTCCAGGTAGATCGTATGTTGGTCGGGCGGAGCGCCTCCTACGACCAGTTTGGTCGTGACGAAAATGATGCCGAGCACCAGATAAGCGATGATCATCACACAGAGTCCCACCTTGTGTTCGTAGGTCCATGTGCCCAGGTCGACCGGCTGCGGATCGAACGGCAAAACGATCCGGCCCCGCCTCGGATCGCGGGGCGCGGCGGGCTGTTGCTGTCCGGAGAAAGCTGCCTGAGTGGAGGTTGGACGGGGATCTGGATTCATCGCTTTGTTACAAAAGAGAAGCAAAATTACGATTTCTTTGAAAAAAAATAATACCTTTGCACCTAAATTATTTACAAAAATCATGTCGCAGAAACAACAGACATTGAACGGCCCCCTCTCTTTTCAGGGAAAAGGGCTACATACCGGGCTTAATGTACAGATGACTTTCCTGCCTGCCGAGGCGGGTAGCGGGATCCGGTTCCGCCGGACGGATTTGGAAGGGGCTCCCGAAGTGGAGGCCCTGGCCGATTACGTGGTCGACACCTCGAGGGGGACGACCATTGAGCGCAAAGGCGTGCGCGTGAGCACGATCGAGCATGTGATGGCCGCGCTGTGGTCGTGCGGCGTGGATAATGCGGTGGTAGAGGTCGATGCGCCCGAAACGCCGATTATGGACGGTTCGGCCCGCGAATATGCCGAGGCGATCGCCTCCGTAGGGCTTCAGGAGCAGGATGCCGACCGGGTGTACTACGACATCAACGAAAAGACGGTCTTTTCGATCGAGGACAAAGGGGTCGAAATCGCGGCCTATCCCGACGACAAGTTCACGGTCAATGTCAACATAGATTTCAATTCGAAAATTTTGGGCAACCAGTATGCCCGGCTCGACAACATCGAGAATTTTTCCTCGGGAATCGCCCCGTGCCGGACGTTCGTTTTCCTGCACGAGATCGAGCAGCTGTTGCAGCACAACCTGATCAAAGGCGGCGACCTGGACAATGCGATCGTGATCGTCGAGCGCGACATCACGCCCGAAGAGCTCGAACGCCTTTCGAAGCTCTGCAACAAGGCCGATATCAAGGTTACCAAAGGATACCTCAACAACCTCAAGCTGCGCTTCCCGAACGAATGCGCGCGCCACAAACTGCTCGACGTACTGGGCGATCTGGCGCTGATCGGGGTGCGTATCCGGGGCAGCATCGTGGCCAACAAACCGGGTCACTTCGCCAATACCGAGTTCGCGAAGCTGGTGCGCAAGAACATCAAGCGTGATTCGGTGCGGCCTTCCTACCGGTACAATCCCAATACGGAACCCGAATACGATATCAACCAGATCCGGTCGATGCTGCCGCACCGTCCTCCGTTCCTGTTGGTCGACAAAGTGATGCATGTCGATTCGGAACATGTGATCGGCATCAAGAACGTGACGATGAACGAACCGTTCTTCGTGGGACACTTTCCGCAGGAGCCGGTGATGCCGGGCGTGCTGATCATCGAAGCGATGGCCCAGTGCGGGGGAATCCTGGCGCTGCACGATATTCCCGATCCGGAGAACTATTCGACCTATTTCATGAAGATCGACGGCGTGAAGTTCCGCGGCAAGGTGGTTCCGGGCGACACGCTGCAGTTCGAACTGAGGCTGGTGGAACCGATCCGGCGCGGTATCGTGCTGATGGAAGCCAAGGCGTTCGTCGGCGACCAGCTCAAAACCGAGGCGCTGATGATGGCGCAGGTGGCCCGCAATAAAGCATAATAGCACAGAGTTACGAATACATTCATATATCCTTATCCGCAAGCATGATTAGCAAATTGGCTTACGTTTCCGGCAAGGCTCAGCTCGGAGCGAACGTTACCGTAGAACCTTTCGCCTATATTGCCGACGACGTAATCGTAGGCGACGGCTGCTGGATCGGCCCCGGGGCCGTATTGATGGACGGAGCCCGGTTGGGCAGGAACTGTCAGGTACATACTGCCGCCGTGGTGGCCGGCATCCCGCAGGACCTCAAGTTCAAAGGCGAATATACGACAGCCGAAGTAGGGGACAATACGATGATCCGCGAGAGCGTGACGATCAGCCGGGGAACGGCGGCTAAAGGAAAGACCGTGGTAGGCAGCAATGTGTTGCTGATGGCTTATGTGCATGTGGGACACGATTGTGTGGTGGGCGACCGCTGCATCCTCGCCAATCGCGTATCGCTGGGCGGTGAGGTCGAGATCGACGACTGGGCGATTCTGGGCGGCCATTGCGCCGTGCACCAATTCTCGCGTATCGGCGCGCACGTGATGGTGAGCGGAGGCTCGCTCATCAGCAAGGATATCCCCCCGTTTGTGACGGCGGCGCACAATCCGCTTTCGTTCGTGGGTATCAATTCGATCGGCCTGCGCCGGCGCGACTTTACCAACGAGCAGATCGAGCAGATCCAGGAGATGTGCCGCATCTTGTTCCAATCGGGGTACTCCTACACGAAAGGGTGCGAGTTGGTCGAGAGAGAGATGCCGCAGGGTCCTGAGCGGGATATGATGCTGAGTTTTATCCGTAATTCGAAGCGCGGCATCATCAAACCGTACAATCCGCGCAAAAAAAACGAGGATATCGGCTAAATCCTTTCCGGGGCGGCTGGTATTGCTATGGGCTGCGTTCTTAATCTCCCGTGCGTGTACAGATATTTCTGCATGGTGGGGTCCGGAGTGGTTCGTCCGCCGGATGAAGAAGATCCAGACAGGTTATAAGCTTGTAATATTTCCGCTAATATTCCCGGCGATCGGACGTTCGCCGGGAATATTTTTGTTATTTTACCGGAAAAATTTGACTCATGTCCCCTGCTGCGAAAACCTACTACCCCTATCTGGATAAATTGCGGGTCTTTTTGACCTGTCTGGTTATCTTTCATCATACAGCCATTGCGTTCGGGGCTTCCGGCGGCTGGTACTATAAATCGCCCGACCTTTGGAGCGGTTGGAGCGAGAGACTGATGTCGCTGGTCATGGGGATCGATCAGTCCTATTTTATGGCCCTCTTTTTCTTTATTTCCGCCTGGTTGATGCCCGCATCGTACGAGCGGAAAGGAGCGATGGCATTTGTCAGGGACCGGCTGGTGCGGCTGGGGGTTCCTCTGCTGGTTTTTATCCTGGTGCTGAATCCTGCGTTGGTCGGTATCATTCGGTTCTATAAGGGAGTGCCGGTGGATTGGGTGCAGGTGTTCTTGCACAACCATTACCCGGGCCCGATGTGGTTCGTGCTGACGTTACTCGTTTTCGAATTGTTGTATGTCGTGTACCGCTCCTGTCGCAAAACCGTTCCGAAGATCTCCGCTGCAACCAAGTTGCCGTCCGTCCGGACGGTCGTCGCATTTATTGTGGTGATGGGATTGGTTGCGTTTGCTATCCGGTTGGTATGTCCGGCCGGGAAGAGCTGGTTCGGGTTGCAATTCGGATATTTCCCGTTGTATGTGGGCATGTTTTGTGCCGGTATCGTTGCCTGGCGCGACGGGTGGCTCGAACGGATGCAGGTGCGCAACGCCCTGGGTTGGTTCGGGCTGGCATGGGTCGCCATTGTCGCGTTTGTGGCGTTTTATTTCGCGAACCGTTCGTCCGGAGATTCCGATTCGGGAGGTTGGAACCGGATGGCTTTTGCTTATGCCATGTGGGAGCCGATTCTGTGTGTCGGGTTTTCGTATTTTCTGCTGGCAGCATTCAAACGCTGGGGGAATGAGGCCGACCGGTTCTTCCGGGCTTTGGCCGCCGATAGTTACATGACTTATGTGTTGCATCCGTTTTTCGTCGTGGGAGCCACATTCCTGGCCCAGTGCCGGGGAATGGGGCCGTGGGTAGGAGCGGCATTCGTCTGTGTCGCTGCGATCGTTACCGGATTCGGTGCCGCCCATCTGATCCGGCGGATTCCGGCCGTGCGGCGTTGGGGGTGGTGAGTGCGGCGCGGCTAACTGGACCCGTGCGGCGGACAAGGGATGTGAGCCGGGGCCGGAACTGTACAAGGTCGGCGAATCCATGGCGGGATCGGGGCGGTTCGCCAGGGACGGTTCGTAAGGGGCGTCCGGATAGAAACTCGCCTCAGGTTCGTAGGAACCGGAAAAAGTGGAATAAAATCGGGGCGGAGTATTGTTTTTTATGGGGAAATAGCTATATTTGCACCATATTCTACGCGATGGGATGGGGGACGGTAAGTCCCCCGTTTTGTTAACTATATGAAAACGAATCGATTATGATTGACGCTGTACGGATACGCGAAATCGCCGAGGCGCAGATGGACGGTACCGACCTCTTTGTGGTCGACGTACGCGTTGCGCCGGGGAACGGGATCGAAGTGGTCGTCGACAGCGATACGCAGGTGGGCATCGACCGTTGCGTCGCGCTGAGCCGGGCGATCGAGGCGTCGCTCGACCGCGAGCAGGAGGATTTCGAACTGACGGTCACTTCGGCCGGAATCGGGCAGCCGCTGAGAATGCTGCGCCAGTACCGCAAACTGATCGGCCGCGAGGTCGAAGTGGTGCTCAAGGAGGGCGGTAAGCTGGTGGCCACCCTGACCGATGCGACCGGTGAGGCGATTACGGTGGAGTACCAGGAGAAGGCGGCTGTCGAGGGTAAAAAGCGTAAGGAGCTCGTTACCCGCCGGCGCGAGTTGCCGCTCGCCGAGGTCAAATCGACCTGCGAACATCTTAGCTTTAAGTGAAAACATACAAATTCAGAATAAGTTACAGTTATGGACAACCTCAATCTGATAAGCACTTTTGCGGAGTTCAAAGAGCTTAAGAATATCGACAAGAGCACGATGATCGGTGTGTTGGAGGACGTGTTCCGCCACTTGTTGATCAAGACCTATGAGACCGACGAGAATTTCGACGTGATCATCAACCCCGAGAAAGGCGACCTCGAAATCTGGCGGAACCGCACGATCGTCGAGGACGGCGAGGTGGAGAATCCCAACCAGCAGATTTCGCTGACCGACGCCCGCAAGATCGACCCGACCTACGAGGTGGGCGAGGAGGTTGCCGACGAGATCAAACTGGCCGACTTCGGCCGGCGTTCGGTACTGTCGCTGCGCCAGAACCTCGCTTCGCGCATCATGGAGCTGGAGAAGGCCAACCTGTACGAAAAGTACAAGGACAAGGTGGGCGAAATTATCACCGGCGAGGTTTATCAGGTGTGGAAAAAAGAGGTGTTGATCCTCGACGACGAGGACAACGAACTGGTGATGCCCAAGGCCGAGCAGATCCCGAGCGATTTTTTCCGCAAGGGAGATACGATCAAGGCGATCGTTGCCCGCGTCGAAATGCGCAACAACTCGCCGCTGATCGTGCTTTCGCGTACGGCGCCCGAATTCCTCGAAAGGCTGTTCGAAATGGAGGTTCCCGAGATTTACGACGGGCTGATTACGATCAAGAAGATCGTGCGCATTCCCGGCGAGCGCGCGAAGGTGGCCGTCGAATCGTACGACGACCGCATCGATCCGGTCGGCGCCTGCGTCGGCATGAAGGGCTCGCGTATCTATTCGATCGTCAAAGAGCTGCGTAACGAAAATATCGACGTAGTGAATTATACGTCGAATTCGCAGTTGATGATCCAGCGCGCGCTGAACCCGGCCAAGGTGTCGTCGATCCAGCTCAACGAGGAGACCAAAACGGCTGCCGTTTACCTCAAACCGAGCGAAGTGTCACTCGCCATCGGTAAGGGCGGCCTGAACATTCGCCTGGCCAGCATGCTGACCGGTTACGACCTCGATGTGTACCGCGAAGTCGAGGAAGAAGACGTGGCACTCGACGATTTCTCGGATGAGATCGATCAGTGGATCATCGACCAGCTCAAAAGCATCGGTTGCGATACGGCTAAAAGCGTGCTCGAACTTTCCGTCGAGGAGCTGGCCAAGCGTACCGACCTCGAGGTGGAGACCGTCGACGAGGTGATGCGTATCCTCAAATCCGAGTTCGAATAGAGTCGGAGTCGGACGGGGAGACTTTGCAGGGCGCTGCGGATGGCGTGCCGCTCTGCAGTCTGTCGCACCGGGCGGCCGGAGACGGCGGCTGTGCCCATGGGAAATAGCGGGAAAGCCCTGTTTCCCACCGGATATGGACCCCGATAGGGGGCGGTTGTGCGGTATGGTGCGTGCAGAATTGAAAAATTTGAACTATTTTTACACAAAATATAGCTATCGAAGCCCTTATCGAATCCTTTAGTTAGTGATACCCGCGGGAATGATTCCCGGTCGGGGGCCCCGATGCCGGGAGGCGCCCGAGGCTCCGCAAAGCGTAACGCCGAAAAACAATAGCATATGCCAAATGTACGAAGACTGAGACTCCATCAGGTTGCAAGAGAGTTGAAAGTAGGACAGACCACGATTGTCGAATATCTCGAGAAGAAGGGGATTAAGGTGGAAAACGCCCCCAGTACGCTGATCGAGCCGCACGTCTATGAGGTGCTCGACAAGGAGTTCGGCGCCAACAAGGCCGAGACGGTCAACATCCGCGAGAAGATCAATCAGAAGCTCGAGGCGGTATCCCTCGGCAATCGCAAGGACGGCGCTCCGGCCGAGGATGACGCCGACTTCAAGAAAGAGGTGATCATCAAGAGCGGTGTGATCAGCGTGAAGGACGAGGTGGCTGCGATGAGCACCCCGAAAATATTGGGCAAGATAGACCTGTCGGGCAAGAAACCCGCTGCAGCGCCTGCCGAAGCGAAGAAACCTGAGCTTCCTTCGGAGAAGAGCGTCCCGGCGGTTGCACCCGCCGCAGAGCAGAAACCCGCTCCGGCTCCGGCCGTCAAAAGCGAACTGGTTTCGCAGCCTGCCGCCGCGGCGCCTAAAGCCCCGGCGGCGACATCCGTTGCCCCTTCGGCCGCTGCGCCTGTGTCAACCGCCGCACCAGAGGCAACAGCCGCTGCGCCTGCCGCTAAAGCTGCGCCCAAGGCCGTTGCGCCTGCGCCCGCATCCAAACCGGCTGCAGTTGCAAAACCTGCGGCACAGCCCGTGCCCGTTGTTTCGACCCGTACGGCCGATGCTGCGGCGCAGACCCAAACGTATGACGAGCGTGTGGCTGCCGACCAGACGAACCTGTTTCGCCCCAATTCGGAGGAGAACCGCTTGTCGGGACCGAAGGTGCTCGGCAAGATCGACGTGAACCTGCTTGAGAAAAAGGGCGACTTCGGCCGCCGCGAGAAACGCAAGCGCATTACCAAGGATAAAGTCGACCTGAACCAGAAACCGGCTCCGGGCGCACCGCGTACCGACGGCCGTTCCGCAGCGGGTGGTCCCGGTTCGGGCGGAGGCTCCGGCCGCGGATCGTTCCGTGATAACAACAAGAAGAGGGGGCCGAAGGGTGCTCCGAAACCCGCTCCGGTGCACACCGAAGTGAGTGAGGAAGAGGTACAGAAGCAGATCAAGGATACACTGGCCCGCCTGACTTCCAAAGGATCCAAATTCAAGACGGCCAAGCACCGCCGCGACAAGCGCGATGCGGTATCGGCTCGTATACAGGAGGAACAGGCACGCGAAGAACGCGAAAAGAGTATCCTGAAGGTAACCGAGTTCGTTACCGTCAGCGAGCTCGCCTCGATGATGGATGTCGGCGTTACCGACGTCATTACGGCCTGCATGAACCTCGGCCTGATGGTGTCGATCAACCAGCGTCTCGATGCAGAAGCATTGGTGGTGGTGGCCGAAGAGTTCGGCTATAAGATCGAATTCGTCACCGTCGATACGCAGGAGGCTATCGACACCGAAGAGGATAAACCTGAAGACCTGGTACCGCGTCCGCCGATCGTGACCGTGATGGGCCACGTCGACCACGGTAAGACTTCGTTGTTGGACAATATCCGCAAAACCAACGTGATCGCCGGCGAAGCCGGAGGTATTACGCAGCACATCGGCGCTTACAGCGTGAATGTAAACGGCCGCCGTATCACTTTCCTCGACACTCCGGGCCATGAGGCGTTTACTGCCATGCGTGCCCGCGGTGCGCAGGTGACCGACGTGGCGATCATTATCGTCGCGGCCGATGACAGCGTGATGCCGCAGACGGTCGAGGCGATCAATCACGCCGCCGCCGCCCAGGTGCCGATGGTTTTTGCGATCAATAAAATCGACAAGCCGGGGGCCAATACCGATAAAATCCGCGAGGAGCTTTCGGCGATGAATTACCTGGTCGAGGATTGGGGCGGTAAATACCAGTCGCAGGAGATTTCGGCTAAAAAAGGTATCAACCTCGACAAATTGCTCGAGAAGGTGTTGTTGGAAGCTGAGATGCTCGACCTGAAGGCGAATCCGAACCGTATGGCTCAGGGCGTCGTGATCGAGTCAACGCTTGACAAGGGGCGCGGTTATGTGGCGACGGTATTGGTGCAGAACGGTACGCTCCGCGTGGGCGACGTGATGCTTTCGGGTACCTATTCGGGCCGTGTGAAGGCGATGTTCAACGAGCGCGGTACGCGCATCACCGAGGCGCCGCCTTCGACGCCGGTGCTGGTGCTGGGTCTCAACGGCGCCCCGCAGGCGGGCGATACGTTCAACGTGATGGACGACGAACGTTCGGCGCGCGATATCGCCAACAAGCGCGAGCAGTTGCAGCGCATGCAGGGGCTCCGCACACAGAAACACATTACGCTCGACGAGATCGGGCGCCGTATTGCAATCGGCAACTTCAAGGAGCTGAATATCATCATCAAGGGCGATGTGGACGGTTCGATCGAAGCGTTGGCCGACTCGCTGATTAAACTCTCGAAAGAGGAGGTGCAGGTCAATGTAATCCACAAGGCGGTCGGTCCGATTTCCGAATCGGACGTACTGCTGGCTGCGGCGTCGAACGCCGTGATCGTCGGCTTCCAGGTGCGTCCGTCCACTTCGGCGCGCCGCCTGGCTGAGAAGGAGGAGATCGAAATACGTCTCTATTCGATCATCTATGATGCGATTAATGATATCAAGGACGCGATCGAAGGCATGCTCGCGCCGGTGATGAAAGAGGAGATCGTCTGCTCGGTGGAGGTGCTCGAAACCTTCAAGATTACGAAGGTGGGCACTGTGGCGGGCTGTATCGTGCGCGAAGGCAAGATTACGCGCAATACCCCGATCCGCGTGATCCGCGACGGCATTGTAGTCTATACCGGCAAGCTAGGTTCGCTCAAACGTTTCAAGGACGATGTCAAGGAGGTCGGCCCGAACCTGGAGTGCGGTTTGAACATCGACAACTACAACGACATTAAGGTAGGAGACATCATCGAAGGTTACGAACAGGTCGAAGTGGCCCGCAAGTAGCGCTTGCCTGACGCGGTTTCCCGCATCCCGCCGGGTATCTGGTTTCGTTCGGTACCGGTATCAAAAATATAAGACAGAAGCTTCCCCGGCAGTTGCCGGGGAAGCTTTTTTTGTTCGAATGTATAACATTTAGGCTTTTTTTTGTTAATTTTATTCTGCGGGGCAACAGCTCTCCTTCTCTCCTCCGCGTCTCTTACTGACCATAAATTACTAACCTGAATGAAGAGATGAGGAAAAAAACAAACAAAAGTCGCCTGATGCTGGCTTTGTGGCTGGGCATCGCGTGGCCGGCACTGGCCGGAGGCCCATTTGTCATTAACGGTAAGCTGGCGGGAGTCGAAGATGGCGCGGTAGTGAGGCTGTTCCGGCCGGACGGCAGCATGGGAGCTGCCGTGGCGGCGGATACGCTGCGCAACGGCCGCTTCATGCTGTGCGGCGAAGTGGAACAACTTGAAATGCTGTCGATCGCGGTGCAGGGCGAAGGTTTTCCGTCGATGGGACTGAATGTCTGGGTAGAGCCGGATGCGGTCGTGTCGGTCAGCGGGCGCGATAAATTGCTGGTGACCTGGAAGGTGAAGAACCGTATGCCGCAGCAGTCTGACGAAAACCGTTATATCGACGCGAGCCGCAGCGAATATATTCAGTTACAGCAGGCATTGATAAATTATGCATCGTTGAACATCCTGCAGCGGAATAAGCGCGATGAATTACTGAAACAAATAGATTCGTTGCAAATGCTGATTCGAGGTACAGAGATATGCATGATGCAGACGACTCCTTATTCTGAAGTATGGCTCACCAGATTTCAAAAGCTGGCCTTTTGGTCGAAAGAGGCCGAAGGTCATCCCTATCGCAAAGAATTGTTAGCGCTTTATGAACTATGGCCGCAACCAAGGAAAGAGAGTCCTTTGGGAAAGTTTTTCCAACGTAAATTCTTTTTACCGGGAATGGTGTGGACGGGTGACGAGATGGCTGATGCCGACCTGCTCGATACGCTGGGCCGGGTACACCGATTAGCTGATTACAAAGGTAAATACCTGCTGCTTGATTTCTGGAGCATCGGTTGCGATCCCTGCAGGAGGGCTCAACCGGAGATGAAACGCCTCGGGGAAGTATACCGGGACGTGTTGACCGTGATCGGCATTACCCAGGACGGGGAACCCAGTTGGAAAAAGTATTCCGCAGAGCAGGGGATCGGGGGAGTGAACCTGCGCGATCCGAAAAGGGGAGCGGGCTTGTCGGGGCGTTACAGTGTAGAGCGGATTCCCCATTATGTCCTGATTTCGCCCGAAGGAAAAGTGATTACATCGTGGACGGGTTATGTTGCGGGGCAGCTCGAAAAGAAGCTCGATGAACTGTTGCCCGATTCGGTGGGCAGGCCCTACCTGATCGAAGGGAAAGTGCAGGGAGTCGAGGATGGTACGGTAGTCGTAATGGGTCGTACGACGCTGAGGCAGGCGACTGTTGTGGCTCGAGATACAATCCGGAACGGAACATTTCGTTTCAGCGGTTTGCTGAACGGGCCGACGCACATGGTGCTGAGGGGCGATCCCCGGCAGGGATTTTCATATACCCGCCTCGATTTCTGGGCCGGACCGGGAACGACGGTTATTACCGGAGACGACAAGATGATCCGCTCTTGGCGTGTGGAAAGTACGCTTCCCGAACAGATCGAGGAGAACCGTTATGCCGAGGCGTGCCGGGAAGCTGTCCACCGTCAACAGGTGTGCAGAATCGAACGGAGCCGCGCCGGTCGGGAAAAGACGCCGCAGACCGATTCGTTGTGGGCTGAATACATGGCATTGCAACGATTGATCGACAGTGCCGAGATCGAAATGCTGCAAACGCTGCCGAATGGTGTTACCCCTTCGCCAGCCTGGATCGATAGGTTTGAAATGGTCGCTGCCCGTGCCAATGACAAGGAATACCGGCATCGAGACATCGTTTTGGCGCTGTACGACAGACTGAGCGACAGCGTGAAACGTAGCGCTAAGGGAATCGGTATCGCCCATTCCCTGTTCCCGGCTGAGTTGTTGCCCGGTGACGTGGCACCGGACGGCGAACTGGTCGATCCGTTCGGGAAAATGTACCGGCTGGCCGATTTGCGTTCCCCCGGTAAATATATGCTGCTCGACTTCTGGGCTTCCGGTTGTCCCCCGTGCCGCATGTCGGCGCCCGAGATGAAAGAGGTGGCCGAAACATACCGTGACCGCCTGACGGTGGTGGCGGTCAATCTGGACGAAGTGCGGGCCGAATGGCTGAAGGCGGCGGAAAAGGACGGCATCGTCTGGACGAACCTAGCCGATCCGCAGGGGTTCGACGGCTTGCCTTACCGCTATGGGGTGAAAGGAATTCCCCATTACGCATTGCTCTCACCCGATGGCAAACTGGTCGCTTCGTGGGCCGGATATGGTCCCGGCTACCTGAAAAAGAACGTCGCAGAAGCGTTCGCGAAGGCCGATGCGGCGTCCGGGTAAAGGGGCGTTCAGATCTGGCCCTTTTTAGTCCGATAAAAAAACTCGAAACGGATATTGAAACATCCGACCTAACCTCGAGGTATAAATTAAACATCTCTTTCTTACTATGAAAAAAACACTTGTCGTTTCTATATTCGGCATCGCGGCATGCCTGCTGATGGCGTTTGTTCTTTTTGCGAAGAAAAATATAACGCCGGCACCGGTGCAGCGACCGGCTTCCGCCTGGAAACTGGAAAAATCGAAGGCATGGGTCACCGGACGCATCGCGCTCGACAGCGGCTATGCCAAATCCGTTACACTTACCGCACCTACTTTATCGCTGTCCGGCATGTTCCATACGGAGCTGGCCTATCTGAATGAGGACGACGGAACATTTATGCTGGAAACGGATATTTATGGTCCGCAAAGGGAACACCTGATTTATAGCGGCAACGGCATTCCTGTTTATCTCGAACCTGGCGATACGCTTCATGTCGAATTCGCTTCCAGCGACTTTATGAAAAACAGTGACGGCAAATTCTCTTCGGTGCGGTTCAGCGGACCGAATGCGGCGGTAAATGCCGACCTGTTGGCCTTTGCTGTATATAGGGGGAATGCAAGTTATGATCCGTTTCGCGAGGGAAAGACAGTGGAGGATTTCAGGGCCGGGACTGATGCGTTGTACAGAACCTATCGGGATCAATTGCAGGCATTCACCGTTAAGCGGCAGTGCGATCCGAAATTCTTCGACCTGGCGGATCGGGAGATTACTACTGCGAAGCAGCTGTATACCTGGTATGCGATAGAGGTCAGTGGTGGTGGCCCGCTTCCTGCCAAAGAGGCCCCCGCTCTCTTCGCAGGCAGCGAATCGTCGTTGGATGACCGGAATTTTACTTTCCTGATGCCGTACCTGTATTACCTGGATCAATTGGGGCAGGTCGATATCTGGGGGGCGGATACGGTCGGCAAACCGGAGACGGAGAAGATACAGGTTCTCCGCAACAACTTCGATACGCTTCTGGCCCGTTATCCGGCCGGATTGTCGCGCGATGCGTTATTGCTGGTTGCGCTGCAACGGCATTACAAGCACAAAGAGATCCGTGATGCTCTGTCGGATGTCTATTCCGCTACGGACCGTTATCTCCAAAGCCCGGTCATGCGCGAAGCGTGGGAGGAAATTGTCGCTCCTTACCTGGCTGCCGCCGCGCCGAAACGGAATGTGTACAAACTCGAACTGCGTCCGACCGAACAGTTTATCGCCGATCTGTTCGCACCGTACCGCAACAGCGGTAAGGTGCTGTATGTAGATATCTGGGGAGTGTGGTGCGGGCCATGTCGTCAAGAGATGCCCTATTCGGTCGAACTGCATGAAAAATTGCAGGGGCGTCCTGTCGAGTTCGTCTATCTCTGTACCTCCAGCGATAAAGGGGATTTCGACCGGGAGATCGTCAAATTGGGAATTGCCGATACCGGGAAGAATATTTGGTTGAACGAAGATGAAAGTAGGATATTGCGACACTATTTTGGAGTCAGCGGAACTCCGCACTATTGGATCATCGGCGAGAACGGCGACTTCGTGTCGGAATCCGCAACCGATCCTTCCGATCCGAAAACCTACGAAACGCTGCGGAAGCTGACGGAGAAATAGCGTCGCTTTGCGCGTGACGGTTTCGCGCGTTGGCTCGATGAGAGGAATACGAGAAACGCATCCTAACCGGATGCGTTTCTCTTCGTGTCCGGGGGTGATTACCCGGGTATGCTTTGAAGAATCGTTGTGTCCGGTCTGGCCCGACTATTCGGTTTTTGAAAAATCGCCGATGCGAGAGACCGGTGCGATGTCCATCGGTGCGAATTCGCTGCGCTGGTACTTGAAGTAGCCCGTGATGGCGATCATCGCCGCGTTGTCCGTCGTGAATTTGAACTCGGGAAGGTAGGTATTCCAACCGCGCTTGCGTCCCTCGGCGGCTACGGCGTTCCGCAGGCCTGAATTGGCCGATACGCCGCCGGCGATCGCGATCTCGTCGATGTCGTACTGTTTCGCCGCCTTGACCAGTTTGTTCAGCAACGTGTCGATGATCGTGCTCTGGAGAGAGGCGCAGAGGTCGGCCTTGTTCTGTTCGATGAAATCCGGATTGTCACGCATCTCGTCGCGCAGGAAGTAGAGGAACGAGGTTTTGAGCCCGCTGAAGCTGTAATCGAGGCCGTCGACCGACGGTTTGGCGAATTTGAAGCGTTGCGGGTCGCCCTCTTTGGCCAGCCGGTCGATCACCGGGCCGCCGGGATAGGGCAGGCCCATCACCTTCGCGCATTTGTCGAACGCTTCGCCTGCGGCGTCGTCGATCGTCGTGCCGATGATCTCCATCTCGGCGTAGTCCTTAACCAGTACGATCTGCGAATGGCCTCCCGACACGAGCAGGCAGAGGAACGGGAAGCGCGGGTGCGGGAGTTCCCGGTCCGGCAGGTCGATGAAATGCGAGAAGATATGTCCCTGCAGGTGGTTGATCTCCATCATCGGTACGTCGAGCGACAGGGCCAGTCCCTTGGCGAACGAGACGCCGACCAGCAGCGATCCGAGCAGGCCGGGCCCGCGCGTGAAGGCGATGCCGTCGATCTCCGAGGCCGAAATCCCCGCCTCCTTAATGGCCGTATCGATCACCGGGATGATGTTCTGCTGGTGCGCACGCGAGGCCAGTTCGGGGATTACGCCGCCGTATTTGCGGTGCACCTCCTGCGAGGCGATCACGTTCGACAGGAGCGTGGTGTTGCGGATGACGGCCGCCGACGTGTCGTCGCACGACGATTCGATGCCCAGGATTGTAATATCCATGCGGGGAATTTATTTATTGGCTATTTTTTAGTAAACTTGTGCATCCGTTCGCGCGCTGCGGGCGGCATCGGGAGTGCATGGGCAAAGTTATAAAAATATTGTTATCCTTCCTATCGGCGACCCTCCTCGCGCTGATCATTTTGCCCATCGCCTGCTCGCTGTTGCTGAACCTTCCTTCGGTGCAGGATTATGCGGGCCGCAAGTTGACCGGATGGCTCAGCGGGAAATTGCAGACCGAAGTGCATGTCGACAAACTGCGGCTGCGGCTTTTCAACCGTGTGACGCTCGACGGGCTGTATGTCGAAGATTACCATCAGGATACGATGTTTTATGCCCGGCGTATCGTGGTGCCGTTGCAGAGCCTCAACCCCTTTACGGGCCGTGTCGCGCTGGGGCGTGTCGAGCTCGAGCAGCCGAAGTTCTACCTGATGCAGGACAGTACGGGGCGCACGAACCTCAAACAAATCCTGTTGAAGCTCAAGCGCGAGCGCAAAAAGGAGAAAAAAACGTTCCGGCTGACGGCTGCGGGTGTTGCGATCAGCGACATGGCTTTCAAGCACCTGAAGCTCGAGCGGCGTGACCGCGATTACGGGGTGAATTTTACCGACCTCGATGTACGCCGGTTCAACCTGCGCGTACACGACGTTTCGGTTGTGAACGACAGCGTGAACCTGGCGATCGACCACATTTCGCTCGAAGAGCGCAGCGGGTTGGTGATTGATGCCCTGTCGACACGCAATTTCAAAATTTCCGGTTCCGGGATGCGTTTCGAACGGTTGGCCCTGCGAACTCCCGACTCGCGCGTGGGCATGAACCACCTCTATTTCCGGACCGGTACGTGGAAAGGCTACAACGATTTCCTGGAGAAGGTGGATATTTCGTCGGAGATCGTCGATTCGCGCGTTAGTTTCCGCACGATCGCTTTTTTCGCCCCGACGCTGCGCAACTGGCAGACCGTTTTCGAACATGTGAACGGTACCGTCGAGGGGCCCGTGGCCGCGATGTCGGGCAACCTGACGCGCGTGGATTGCCGCGATACGCGCGTGAGCGTGCGCTTCGGCATGTACGGCGTTCCGGACATTCCCCGCACGCGCTTTACATTCGACGTGGCTTCGCTCGAAACCAACGAGGCGGACGTGGCCTTTATCCTCGGCGATATTGCCGGGCGGACGCTCCAGCCTGCCGATGCAGAGCGGTTGCGCCGGATGGGCCGCATCTCGTTTACGGGACGTTTCGACGGCCTGTTCCGCGATTTTGCGGCATCGGGGCGGCTCGGCATGGATCAGGGAAATGTCAACCTGAAATTGAACTTCAAGTCGCTGCAGGCCCGTACTGCCGGATTCAGCGGCGAGGTGCGTACCGACGGGTTCGACCTGGGTAGCCTGCTGCAAGTGCCCAAGTTGGGCCGGTTCACGCTTTCGGCCGGCGTCACCGGTTCGTACGGGGGCGGCATGCTCAAACTCAAGACGAAAGCCGACCTGCCGCGCATCTATTACAACGGTTACGATTACCACGATATCGAACTCAACGGCGAATTCGACAACCGCAGTTTCCTCGGCGCGATTCAATCCAAGGACGAAAACCTGTCGTTCGATTTCGACGGGCAGCTGGCTTTCAACGATACGGTGCCCGCCTATAATTTCGCGTTGCAGCTCTATCGGGCCGACCTGCACAGGCTGAACTTCAACAAGCGCGATTCGGTGTCGGTCGTGCGCGGCAACCTGGTGGCGGTGGGCTCTGGCTCGACACTCGACAACATGAACGGGGAGGCGACCGTCAGCCATATGGTCTATGTCAACCATCTCGATACGGTCCGTACGGGCAACATCCGTTTCGTCGCGCAGAACAATGCCGAACGCAAACAGTTGGGGATGTACTCTTCGTTTGCCGACGTTGAATTCCGCGGTCGGCTCGGCTACAAAAACCTCTTTTCGTATTTTACCAATACGCTGGTCACCTACCTGCCCTCGCTCGACGAAACTTCGCGTCGCAGGCGTGCCGAGCGTCCCGAAAAACCGCAGGCCGCCACGGTGGATAACTACTACCTGGTCAAAGTCGACGTCAAAGAGGCGAACAACGTGGCCGGTATTTTCCTGCCCGGGCTCGAACTGGCCGAAGGGACGAAGCTTTCGTTCCTGTTCAATCCGCAGAGCGATATTTTCTCGCTCACCTGTACGTCCGACTACATCGAGCGCGGCAATTTCTTCGTCTCGGACCTCAATGTCAGCAGCCGGAACCAAGGCGACTCCATTTCGCTGTACCTGCGCTCGGACGATATTTTCGTCGGCGGGGTCTATATGCCGGATTTCTCGGTGCAGGGCGGTGTAAAGGAGAACCAAATCCGCCTGGCGACCCGTTTCAACAACAAAGAGAACGGCGCCTATGCGCTGATCAGTACCGTATCGACTCTCCAAAGCGATCCGCTCAGCGGCATTCCGCAGCTCAGGATACATTTCTATCCTTCCACGTTCGGTACGGGCAAGCAGATCTGGGGGCTCGGCGCGAAGGAGATACTTTACGATTCGACCCGTATGGTGGTCGACAGTTTTATGATGGTCAGCGGCAAGCAGCGGCTGGTGATCGACGGCGTCGCGTCGCACAGCATGGCCGACACGTTGCACCTGAGGATGGATAACTTCGACCTGACGCCGCTTTCGCAGATTACCGACCGGCAGGGTTACCGCATCAGCGGGTTTACCAGCGGCTCGGCCGATATGGCCGCAGCACTGGGCCGCGGCGTACTCTATGCGAATATCGCTTTCGACGATATCCGGGTGAACGACATCCCGATGCGCAATACGGTTTTCCGCAGCAAGTGGGATTTCAATGCGCAGCGCGCGCTGTTCGAACTGGCCGACCGGCAGCAGCAGACGCCCATCGTCCAGGGCTACTACCAGCCCTCGGAGCGCTATTACCGCGCCGATGTACAGCTCGACAGCATCGACCTGGCGCTGTTGGACCCGGTGCTCAAGGGGGCGATCCGCGACAGCCGGGGAACGGCCAATGCGGCGCTCAGGCTTTCGAATCCCGAGGGGCGCATGCGGTTCGACGGGCGGATCGTCGTCCCGTCGTTCCATACGACGGTGGACTATACGAATGTGCCCTATACGCTCGACTCGTCGGTGATCGACGTCCGGTCGAACGTGATGACGATGCAGCCCTCCACGGTGCGCGACCCGCAGGGACATTCGGCCGGATTCGGGATGAGTTTCGATTTTTCGAACCTGCGCAACCTCGCCTACGACGTGCGCGTCAGGCCCGAAGGACTGCTCGTGCTCAATACGACGTTGGCCGAGAACGACCTCTTCTACGGCAAGGTCTATGCGTCGGGTTCGGCCACCATCAGCGGGAATAAAAACGGCGTGAACATGAACATCGTAGCCTCGACGGCCGGCAATTCGCAGTTTTTCCTGCCGCTGAGCGGTGCGTCGAATATCTCGGCGGCCGATTTCATCGTCTTCGAAGATCCCGTTTCGAAGCAGCGCACCGACAGCCTGCACCGTATGAGCAGGCGTAAACAGATCCTGCTGAACCGCAAAACCAGGTTGCGGAATACGGCCCCCTCGCGTATGAATATCAACATGCAGCTCACGTTGCGGCCCGACCTGGAGATGCAACTGGTGATCGACCCTGCTACGGGCGATGTCCTCAAAGGGCGCGGCAACGGCAGCCTGAATCTTTCGATCAATCCGTCGAACGACCTGTTCACGATTTACGGCGATTACGATATTACCGAAGGAAGCTACAAATTCACGCTGCGCAATATCGTCGCGCGCACTTTCTCTCTTGAACCGGGGAGCAGTATCCGCTGGACGGGGGACCCGCTCGACGCGACGCTCGACATTACCGCCGCATACAAACTCAAAGCGTCGCTTTCGGGGCTGATGGCACCCGGCGACGGAGCCGGGCGCAGTGCGAGCACGTCGGTGGACTGCCTGATCAAACTGACCGACAAGCTGACCGATCCGACGATCAATTTCGATATTCAGCTGCCCAACGCCACGCCCGAGACGCAGGCGCTCGTGTCCCAGTCGATCAACACGCAGGAGGCGATGGCCACGCAGTTCCTTTGGCTGTTGGCTACGAAGAGCTTTTACAGCGAATACCAGAGTTTCGGCACGAGCCTCGCCACGGCCACCGGGGTCGATTTCCTCACCAACCAGGTCAGCAGCCTGATGTCCACCGAACGTTTCAGTCTCGTGCCGAAATATACGCCCAAAGGGGAGCTTTCGTCCGACGAGGTGGGCGGTTCGGTCTACGGCGAGTTGATCAAGGACAAACTGATCCTCGAGGCCGACGTGAACTACGATATGCAGAACAACAAGGCCAGTACGCGGCAGAACAGCATGTCGGGCGATGCGACGCTGAGCCTGATTCTCGATCGTTCGGGCAACCTGCGCGTGCAGGCTTTTACGCGCACGATCGAGGATTTTCAGCCGAACCAGGGGACGCAGGAGAGCGGTATCGGGATTTTCTACCGTGAGAACTTCAACAGTTTCAAGGATCTGGTGCAGCTATTCAAGGACCGTTTCGCGAACATCGCGCGCCGCCGGGCCGAACGCAAGGCCGCGAAACGGCAGCGCAAGGCAGCAGAGCATGCTGTGCCGGCCGTTGTGAAAACATCCGAAGGGGAGTCGGCCGGCCGGGAGGAGACGCCCGTCCGGGCCGAAGGCGAATAAAGCCATCGGGCGGGTGTCCGTACACCGGGTCGGGTCGGCCGTACCGGCAGTATAGCTGTTTATCTGCCTGTTGTCCGGGCAGGGGTGTGCCGTGGTGCGGCGGGGCAGTATAAATTGCTAACAAATCGTAAACAAAAAGCGACGTTATTTGCGAAAAAACGTATTTTTGTGCGCTGAGGCCGTTCGTTCCCGTAAAGCTCGGGCGTGACGGGTGCCGCAGATGCGGAAAGAACCTTGCGGAAGGCCGCAGCGGAGGCCCTGTCCCGGCACGGATGCGGAACGGTTACCGGTAAAATTATAGTTGGCCGAGAAGTTACTGCCGCCGGGAACCCGGTTCCCTGAACCGGTGCGGGACGGTTGGCGATGAGACAATAAAAACCTGAAAACGATATGAGTATGTTATTGCAAGCGACTGAGGCGGTAGCCGAAACGACTGAAAAAGCCCAAACGATGGGGCTCGGTGAACTTTTCCTGGCCGGCGGTTGGCTGATGTGGCCGCTGCTGGCGCTGGGCGGACTGACGATCTTCATCTTCTGCGAGCGCTTCTGGGCGATCAAGCAGGCTTCGGTGATGGACGTCAACTTCATGAACCGTATCCGCGACCTGATTTACGAGGGTAAGATCGCTGCCGCCGTGCAACTGTGCCGTTCGAGCAGTACGCCCATTTCGCATATGATCGAAAAGGGTATCGAGCGGATCGGCCGTCCGCTGAGCGATGTGAATACGTCGATCGAAAACGTGGCGAACCTCGAGGTGTCGAAACTCGAGCGCGGGCTGCCGTTCCTGGCGATGATCGCCGGCGGTGCGCCGATGATCGGTTTCCTCGGTACCGTGCTCGGTATGGTGCAGGCCTTTATGAACATGGCTGCGGCCAGCGGGACGGTCGATATGAGTATCCTGGCCAGCGGAATGTACGTGGCGATGGTTACGACTGTCGGCGGTCTGATGGTCGGTATCCCGGCCTATTTCGGTTACAGTTACCTGGTGGCGCGCATCGAGCGGCTCGTATTCCAGATGGAGGCCAATTCGATCGCCTTTATGGATATCCTCAACCAGCCGGTTGAGCAGTAAACCTTACGATCATGGCAATTAAAAGAGGTACGAAAGTCGATCCGTCGACCAGCGCTTCATCCATGACGGACCTGATGTTCCAGCTGCTGTTGTTCATGCTGATCTCGACGACGCTGATCAACCCCAATGCGCTGAAGCTGATGCTGCCCAAAAGCTCGAACCAGCTCAAGGAGAAGCCCTATACGACGGTGTCGATCACCAAGGACCTGAACTATTACGTCGAGATGGAACCCGTTTCGCTCGATGGCCTCGAAAGAGCGTTGCAGGCCAAGATGCAGGGGGCCGAGGATCCTACCGTATCGCTGCATTGCGACAAAAGCGTGCCGGTGGACGAAGTGGTCAAGGTGATGAATATCGCCAAGAATAACAAATACAAGCTGATTCTCGCGACCAGTCCCAATTGACGCGCGATCCCGTCCCTTGTGGCCGGGTGACGGCCGTTTTGCCGGTTCTCCGGTCGTTCGGTTCCGATGACAGGAGCCTTGTGGCAGGACCGGAACAATACGCCGGGCAGGTACCGGAGGCTCCGGCCGGGATGAAGCGGAAGCTTACCGGAAGTTCCAGCGGGGCTGAGAGCATTCCGCGTTTTTGGCTGATGAGCAGAATATGATGAACATTTAAACCCCGTAACGGTGATCTACTTTTATCAACAGGAGGAGAATCGGACGACCGGACGCGTGATCGGCGGCGTGGCCACGCTGCTCTATTTCATTGTGCTGGTGTTGTTGTTTCTGTTGGTGAAGTTCCACCAGCAGGAGGTGACTGCGGCCGAAGGCGGCCTGATGATCAACTTCGGCAATGTCGATGAGGCCGCACCGGGCGCCGATATGGCGCTCAACGACGAGATTGCCGATGCGCGCCAGCAGGAGCAGCAGACCCCGAAAGTCGAAAGCGAGGAGGAGCAGATGACGCAGGACTTCGAGGAGGCTCCCGCGATTAAAAAAGAGGCGAAAAAGAAGGTAGAGAAACCCAAAGAAGAGAAGAAAGTCACTCCGCAACCCAAGCCCAATCCGCAGCCGCCGGCCGAAAAACCGCGCGAAGTGAACCGCAAAGCGCTGTTCCCGGGCCGCACGGCGGGCAGTACCGCTGCGAGCGACGGTACCGGGAAAGGGGCAGGCAATCAGGGTAACCTGGCGGGTGCGGCGAACGGCAGTTTCGACGGATCGGGTACCGGAACCGGCGGTACGGGACCCGGCAGCGGCGCCCCGGGTACGGGGGGGCAGGCGAGTTTGTCAGGCCGCACGCTGGCATCGGCATTGCCGCGTCCCGATTACGGGGCACGCGACGAAGGACGCGTGGTGGTCGAAATTCTCGTCGACCGTAACGGTCGCGTGACTTCGGCGGCATACCGTTCGTCCGGTTCGACGACCAACAACAGCACGCTGGTCGCTGCCGCGCTACGGGCTGCGCGCAACGCCCGTTTCAATGTCGACGACAATGCCCCGCTTTCACAGCGCGGCACGATCACCTACAATTTCCGGATGCAATAGACCTGCTTTTTAATGCGAAGTCTCCTTCCTGGGGCAGAACATTCCCGGTTTTCGATTGATCTCTACATTATGAAACGTCTTTCGCTGATTCTTTTGTTGCTGTTCGCCGCATGGGGCGGTTTGCGGGCGCAGCCTGCACTGACCCTGTTGCAAAAAGGGTATGACCTCGGCTCTATTCCCGAGGATGGCGGTACGGTGAGCCGGGTTTATACGTTCCGTAACAGCGGAAATGCCCCGCTCGTGGTCGTCCGGGCCGAAACGTCGTGTACCTGCACGAAAGCCGACATTTCGAAAAAACCGGTCATGCCCGGCCAGGAGGGGACGGTTACCGTCACCTACAATCCCCGCCGTCAGCACGGTGCGTTCAACAAGGCGATCAGTATCTATACGAATGTGCCCGGTGCGCGCTATGTCGTGACGCTGCGCGGTGAAGTGACCGTGCGTTGAGCTTTCCGGGTATGCGAGGTTATGCCGTACCGTTTTCTGGTGTGTCGTGTTTTCTCCCGCTTAGGTTGTGTTTGGCGGTCTGTGCCGGACGGTGCCAGTTTCTGTGTGGCTAACCGCAGGAGTGTTCGCCAGTTCACGCGGCAGGGTGCCGCGTGAGGGGAATGGATCGAAAAGCGCGGAAGCTACGGTATGGTATGAAGTCCGGTAATTTTTTGCCGGCGGGGTGTGTCGTCTACGCGTGTCGTATTTTGTGTTTTGGCGGAGCATTCCGGAACTGGACGGAATCCTGAAAAATAGTTATCTTTGAGAGGCTGCCCGCAACGGAGCGGACAGCGGATATCCGATTGTTATGAATATATTGATTGCCGGTTGCACGGTGTTGCCGATGACCGCTTCGGAGGCCGATGCACACAAATATTTCACCGGGAACATCGGTATTGCCGATGGCCGGATCGCTTTTGCCGGTGCCGATCCGCAGCAGGCGGCGGCATTCCGTGCCCGTTGCGGGACATCGCTGCGCGAGATCGACGGCCGCGGCAAGGTGGCGATGCCGGGCCTCGTCAACCTGCACAACCATGTTTCAATGAGCCTGATGCGAAGCTATGCCGACGATATGCCGCTGATGCCGTGGCTCACCGAAAAGATATGGCCGTTCGAGGCGAAGCTCGACGGGGAGGATATCTACCTCGGGGCGCGGCTCGGAATCGCCGAGATGCTGCTGGGCGGCACGACCACGTTCGTCGATATGTACTGGCATTCCGACCGGGTGGCGGATGCCGTGACCGAAACCGGGATCCGGGGTGTGGTCTGTCCGACTTTCGTCGGGGCCAGTTATGATGCGTTCGAACCCGAAGCGCTGCGCATGGCCGAAAAGTACGCTTCAGGGGGACACGACCGGGTGCAGATCATGCTCGCCCCGCATGCCCCTTATACCTGTCCGCCGGAAACGCTGAAAAAGACGCTGAAGATTGCCGAACAATACGGCCTCGGCATCCAGATCCACATCAGCGAAACGCTTGACGAACAGCAGACGATCCGCGAGCAGTACGGCAAGACGCCGGTCGAGCACCTGCGTGACGTGGGCCTGTTCGAACGGCCCGTACTGGCCGCGCACTGTGTCTATGTCAACGATTCGGACATTGAGATTATGGCCCGCTACGGGGTTTCGGTCGCTCATAATCCCCAAAGCAATATGAAACTTGCGAGCGGTATTGCGCCGGTCGTGCAGATGCTTGCCGCCGGGGTGAACGTGGGAATCGGTACCGACGGTCCTTCGTCGAACAACGACCTCGATATGTGGGAGGAGATGCGAACCGCATCGTTGTTGCAAAAGGTGGCGACCGCCGATCCTTGTTCGCTGTCGGCTTACCGGACGTTGCAGATGGCTACCGTTCACGGTGCGAAGGCGATCGGCCGGGAGGGCGAACTGGGCGTAATCGTTCCGGGTGCGCTTGCCGACCTGCTGCTCGTGGATATGGAGCGACCGCACCTTTCGCCGCGCAACGACCTGATCGCGAACCTGGCCTATTGCGGTAAGGCGTCCGATGTCGATACGGTGTTTGTCGGCGGCGAAATCGTGGTCGAAGGCGGCAGGTTGCTGACCTCAGATGTGCGTGCCCTGTGCCGCGAGGCCGGGGAGCGCGTGGCCGAGATTAAACAACGAGGATAAAAATATATAAGTAAGTTATAGTTGTATTTGTCGAAGGTACATAAACGCTTTGGACCTTTGAAGAATATGCGTGTTTATTTTATTATTCGTGAGACGGAAAATTTGAAAGGTGTGTCCGTGTGAAGTGTTTGAGGTTTCCGGACCTGTTTCCTGATTTGCTGATTTGGGTGTTAGTTTTTGTCAAGTGGCTAAAAAACAATATATTTATAAAAATATTTCATGCCTGATGCAGCCAAGGGGATTATTGCAGTATCGCTTGACTGATCATCGCATGATAAGGTGTTTTATTCGATATATAGTGTGAATTTAATCACAGATAAATACTACTAACCTTAACTTTTATCACGATGAAAAAAATTCTGTTTTTTATACTGGTATTTACAAGTAATTTGTGTTTTGCCCAGATTGAAGTCCAGAAAGAGGAATTACTCGAACATCAGGGGATAGTGACTGTTAGCGGGAAAAGTGCGAATGCAATTTACGATCAGCTTAAAATATGGGCTGTGACTCAATTCCCTAATGACAGTGCTGTACAGCTAGACGATAAAGAGAACGGCAAATTGATACTTAAGGGAGAGCAAAGTTTTTCATTCAAAGCGGGGATCGGGCATGTCCCCGGACGTGTCCACTTCACACTTACGATGGAGGTGAAAGACGACCGTTATCGGTATACTTATGTGATTACCGATATAACGAGCGATATGGATAATGGGGCTTCGATGCTTCCGTCCCTGAAGCGCCATCCCAATAATGGCAGGGTTAAAACTGTTATGAATACGATAAAAGATTCTTTGAATGATTTGATACAGAAATCTTATCGTTCATTTGATACTTCCTCGGACGCAAATTGGTAAGAGTGGGGCTGAATGGTCTGAGAAAGCCGGTACAATGACCGGCTTTCATTTTTATTAGAAGCGGAGTATACGATTATTTTTTCAGGCTGTCGAAATAGTCGTTCAGCAGGTCGCGCGCGGCGATGAACGAACTCTTTTTATCCGAAAGGACCAACTCTTCATTTTCCTTGAGATGCGCTTCGACCTGCGGGTTGCGGTAAAAGTTTTCACGCAGTGCCTCGTTGATCGTTTCGTACATCCAGTATTTGGCCTGCCGGTGGCGGTTGCGCTGGTAGTAGCCGTTCTGCTTCGTGAACTTCAGGAAGTCCTCGATGCCGTTCCAGATATCGGAGAGCCCGTTGCCTTCGGTGGCCGAGCAGGTATACACCCGCGGACGCCATCCCGAATCGGGCATCGGAAAGAGGTTCAGCGCATTGAGGAAGTGGCGCTTGGCCAGCTCTGCGCGCTGCTGGTTGCCACTGTCGCACTTGTTGATCGCGATCATGTCGGCCATCTCCATAATGCCGCGTTTGATTCCCTGCAATTCGTCCCCGGCTCCTGCGATTTGGATCAGCAGGAAGAGGTCGACCATCGAATGGACGGCCGTTTCGGACTGGCCGACACCGACCGTCTCGATGAAAATCACGTCGAACCCGGCCGCTTCGCACAGGATAATGCTTTCGCGCGTTTTGCGCGCCACGCCGCCGAGCGATCCTGCCGACGGGGAGGGGCGGATGAAGACCGACGGGTTGTGCACGAGCTGCTCCATGCGGGTCTTGTCGCCGAGGATCGAGCCGCCGCTGCGTTCCGAACTGGGGTCGATCGCCAGCACCGAGAGTTTGTGGCCTAGTGATGCGACTATTTCGCCGACCGCTTCGATAAAGGTCGATTTTCCGGCGCCCGGAACCCCCGTGATGCCGATGCGTACCGAGTTGCCGCTGTACGGCAGGCAGCGTTCGATGATCTCCTGCGCCTGCGCGTAGTGTTCGGGCAGCAGGCTCTCGACCAGTGTGATCGCCTGCGCGAGGATCGTGATGTTGCCCTCGCGGATGCCTTTGATGTAGTCGTCGGTGGAGAGCGTATGACGTTTGCGGCGCTGGAAATACGGATTTACGATTGGCGGTTGCACGACGCCTTCGTTGACTTTCAGCGCGCTGTCGTCATGCTCTTTGCAGTGGATATCTTCGTAGTGTTTCATATCGGAATGGCTTTGGACGGAACGGTATCGGGACAGCCGCCTTGGTTTCGGGCGGTTTTGCCGCTTTGCTGCCGTTATTCGGAGCATTGGCAGCATAGTGCCTCCGCTGCGGGTGCTTTTGTCTGCAGACGGCGCTGTCCCGGGTTATGGAATGTTACCGAATCACCGGAGTATAGCATGTATTGGACCCGGATTTGCGGTACATTTCCCAAAGCACGAAAATACCAATTTTTATTCTGAAAACTTCGCAAACCGTCGAAAAATTGTGACCTTTGCCCCATGAACCGGAAGATTCTCGCACTGGCGATTCCCAATATTATTTCGAACATTACCGTGCCATTGGTGGGCATGGTCGATATGGCCATCGTCGGCCACCTGGGGGTCGATTCGCTGATCGGCGCGATGGCCATCGGCGTGGCCATCTTCAACTTCATCTACTGGAATTTCGCCTTCCTGCGCATGGGAACCAGCGGGCTCGTGGCGCAGGCCTACGGTGCGCGCGATTTCCGCGAAGTGGGCTCGGTGTTCGTCCGTTCGGTAAGCGTTGCGCTTGCCGTTGCGCTGTTGCTGCTCATTGCCCGTTACGGGGTGGGGCACCTCGCTTTCCGGATGATGGACGGTACTCCGGAGACGATGCGCGAGGCGGCCGAGTATTTCTATGTGCGGCTGTGGGCCGCGCCCGCTACGCTGTCGCTCTTCGCGTTCCAGGGTTGGTTTATCGGCATGCAGAATTCGCGTTTCCCGATGTACATTTCGATCATCGTCAACCTGCTGAACGTCGCGTTCGGGTTCTGGTTCGTCTACGGCCTGCACTGGGGGATCGCGGGCGTCGCATGGGGTACGGTCGTGGCGCAGTACGGCGGCCTGGCTACCGCTTCGGCGCTGTGGCTGGTCTATTACCGCCGTTTCATCGGATATGTCGACCTTCGTACGAGTTTCAATATGCGGCCGATGCTGCGGTTTTTCCGCGTCAACCGCGATATTTTCCTGCGCACGGCCTGTATCGTCGTAGTCTATACTTTCTTTACGTCCGCATCGTCGGGTATGGGCGATGTGATGCTTGCGGTCAATGCGCTGCTGATGCAGCTCTTCACGCTCTTTTCGTACATGATGGACGGCTTCGCATTTGCGGCCGAATCGCTGATCGGGCGCTATGTCGGCGCCCGGAACCCGGCGATGGTCCGGCGCGCGTTGCACAGCCTGCTGCTGTGGAGCGGGGGTGCGGCGCTTTGCTATGTCGGGATATACGCTTTTTTCTGGCGCGATCTGTTGGGGCTTTTCACCTCGTCGGAGGCGATTCTGTCGGGTGCTTCGCATTACATACTTTGGGTGATTGCCGTGCCGCTGGTCGGTTTCGCCCCATTTTTGGTAGACGGTGCGCTGATCGGCGCGACCGCTACGCGGGTAATGCGCAATTCGGTTTTCCTTTCGATGGTGGCCTTCTTCGCCACCTATTATGCGCTGCGCGTTGCGGCGGGCAACAATGCGCTGTGGCTCGCCTTCATGGTTTTCCTCGTATTGCGGGGCGTGCTCCAGTACTTCATGACCGGGCGGCTCAGGCGGTTCTGACGGGTTTCCGTGCCGAGTTCGTTGACGGCTCCCGGAACGCCTGTGGAATCAGGGCGGTCACCGGTTTCTTAGCTTTCGCGCAGCTTGCAGGAATGTTTGCCGTGAAGGTCAGTAATCGGCTTTGCGCACGACGATCTCGTCGATGAAAAACAGGGCATCGTCGCCCGCATAGTAGTGCCAGGCGGGGCACAGCTCCATCGCTTTGACCCGGACACGTACGTAACGCACCGGACGCGGTGCGAAATCGCAGTCGAACTGCTTGATGCCGAAAAACGGTTCGCGCAGGACGGTGTTGGTTTGCCGGCCTGCGGTTTGGTACCGTTTGTCGTCCGTGGAAGTGTATACCTCGACGCTTTCGGGCAGGAATGCCGATTCCCAGAGGATTTGCAGGAACGATGCGTCGACGTGGTAGACCGGTTGGACGGTGTCCAGGTCGATATAGAAATCCACCTCGGGCTGGTAGTAGCCGAGCCATTGGCTTCGGTAGATCTCCGTGCCGCGAACGCCGTCGGTGAGCAACTGTGTGCCCTGTCCCTGCGGGTTACGGTTTTCCGCGACCGGGACGCTGGCCCGGACCGGTTTGCCGAAAGCGAGGTTGTCGACCTGTTCGACCTGTGCGCTGCGGAGCATCTGGCGCAGGTAGGAGTCCGGTTCGTTGTGCCATTCGCAGACGTTCTTCACGCCGTTCAGTTTGCAGGAGGTCACGAAATCGTGCAGTTTGTCGAGCCATTCGCGTTTGACCTGCCAGTGCCCTCCCACCTCTTCGAGGTAGCCTTCCGGGCCGTAAGGATCGGTGCGGCTCAGTTCGAGCTGGGCGAATTGCACCGGCTGGCGCGTGTAGTGTACGCGGCGCAGCAGTGTCGTGTCGCCCGCCACGGCCGCTTCGGCCCGGTCGAGGATCGCGAGGTAGCCGCGCAGTTTGTCGGGAGCGAGCCAGCTGCCGGCGAAATCGGTCGTATAGTTGAAAATCCCGAACGGCTCGCCCGATGCTTCCCGGTTTTGCCGCAGGAGGTCGATATATTCGCGGATGATGGGCCCGGCGGCACCGTAATAGCCGTTGAGGAAATCGTTCATCGTCGCGTCGAAGTCCAGCTCGGGATCCCACAGCAGTTTCGCGGCCAGATAGCCGCGCAGTTGGTGGAACTCGCTGCCCATCGGGCCGGAGCACTGCTCGAAGAAAATCTTGACGCCGTTTCGGACGAAATATTGGATGTTGGACTGCATCACGCCGAAGCCCGGTGTCGGCATTTGCAACTCCTTGAAGCTGCCGCAGTAGTCCCATACGAAAATGTTGTCGGTCAGCGCGGCCCAGGCCTCCATGTCGCGTCGGAAGTCGGCGCTGCCCGGATCGTCGGCGATAGGCATGTGACGGTCGCACTCGATGCTGCAGAACATGATGTTGACGTTCGGGGCGGGTTTGGTTTTGGGAGCTTTGCGCGAGTAGAGGTAACCCAGCGTCGAGATCGTTTTGTCGGGGAAACGTGCGGCCACTTTGTTTGCGAAACGGACGACCGACCCGGCCGGGCTCTCCTCTTCGGCATCTATTTTGGCACATTCGGGACAGGTACAGTAGCCGTAGTTGTCGTTCGCGCTGACCGACCAGTATTTCGCTTCGGGGTTCGCCGCGATCCGCCGCGAGAGTTCGTCGCAGACGATTTCGAGCACCTGCGGGTTCGACAGGCAGGGTTGCGTGGCGACCCGCCGGCCTTTGACCATCGCATAGTATTCGGGGTGCTGCGCGTAGTATTTCTCGGGAGGCAGCAGCGTGTTGAACGTGTGGACGAAAAGCCCGAATTCCGAGATGCGGCAGTCGAGTTCGTGGTTGAGTTTGTGCCAGTCGAGGTAGAGCGAATCATACGGCATCGTATAGGTGTAACGCGAGGTGATCTGCGGAATCTGTTCGTCGTCGAGCGGCACGCCGATCCTCAGCTTTGCGGTGTGCGGCACCGCGACCGGTTCGGCGGTGTATTTGCGGCAGCCGAAATACTTTTCCAGCAGTGTGTAAACGCCGTAGAGCGCCCCGTGGCGCGGGCCGCCGTAAATCGCGAGCCGCTTTCCGTCGGTGCGGATCACGAATCCGTCCTCGCCGAAGCGTGCGAGCGAGTCGTCCCGGAGGCGGTTGGTGATTCCGATCAGTATCTCCCGGTCGGTCGGCGGTGCGGTGTCGGAAACGACAGGCAGTTCGGCCCCGGAAATTTCGAACAGGTATTTTTGCAGTTCCGATGCGGCTTTCGCTTCGGTGGCCGTTGCGGCGGCGGGTTTTACGATTACATAATCGTTCAGTACGATGCTTTTCGAACAGGCGCCGAGCAGCAGCGACGCCAGCACGCCGATTAGGGAGAGTTTGGTTTTCATGGCAGGGAGAGAAGCGGATTGGATGAGAAATATAACCGGCTCCTGTCCGGATAAAACCGGGCAGGAGCGGTGTACGATAGAATGTGCACCGCAAAAATACCAGCCTTGTCGGGTTTATGCGGTTGCATACGGCGGATGCACTTTGGCCGGGCACGGTATGCGGATGCAGGGTGTACAGGACCGCGGGTACAGGTGTGTGGGTACCCGTATCCTCAATAGGTCTGCGCCGCTATTGCTCAGGTGCGGTGCAGGCGCAAAGCGGAATTTTGTCGATGCGGCGTTGGTGGCGTCCTCCTTCGAAGTCGGTGTTGAGGAAGGTTTCGACGATTTTCACGGCCGTATCGTTGTCGATAAAGCGAGCCGGCAGCGAGCAGATATTCGCATCGTTGTGTTTGCGGGCCAGCTCGGCGATTTCGGGCTCCCAACAGATGGCCGCCCGGATGCCTTGGTGTTTGTTCAGCGTGATCGTGATGCCGTTCGCACTGCCGCACAGCGCGATGCCCCGGGGCAGTTCGCCCTTTTCGATCGCGTTGGCCAACGGGTGGGCATAGTCCGGATAATCGACGCTTTCGGGACTGTTCGTGCCGAAATCATACACGTCGTACCCTTTCGAGCCGAGGTAGCCGACCAGGAACTCCTTGAGTTCATATCCGGCGTGGTCGCAGGCGATGCCGAGTTTGCTGTTGTCCATATCGTTGAAGGTTTATTGAGCTTTAGGTTGGTGCGATAGCTTTTGATTGGCTCCGGAAGAGCGGAGGGGAATCGTGCGGGTGGGGAATGGAACAAAAAATGTTCCGGAGTAGGGTTTCCCGTCGCGCGTTTCCGCCTATTTGTGCCGGCGGGTGAGTTCCTCTTCGATGTCGGTGAGCGAAAGCCCCTGGTTTTCGAGCAGCACGAGCAGGTGGTAGATCAGGTCGGAAGCCTCGTACACGAGCCGTTCGTTGTTGCCGTCGATCGCTTCGATTACCGTCTCGACGGCCTCTTCGCCCACCTTCTGCGCGATCTTGTTCACGCCTTTGGTGAAGAGCTTGGTCGTGTAGGAGCCTTCCGGCATCTCCCGGTGGCGGCCCTGGATCACGCTTTGCAGCTCTTTGATGAACCCTTCGGTCTCCCGGCCGTTGAAGCAGGTTTTGCTGCCGGTGTGGCAGACCGCTCCGGCGGGAATTGCACGGATCAGCAGCGTGTCGTTGTCGCAGTCTTTGGCGATGCTTTTTACCGTGAGGAAGTGGCCGCTCGTTTCGCCCTTTGTCCAAAGGCACTGGCGGGTACGGCTGTAGAAAGTCACCTTGCCGGTGGAGACGGTTTTCTCATAGGCTTCGGCGTTCATGTAGCCGAGCATCAGCACCTGCAGGGTGTTGTCGTCCTGGATGATTGCGGGAACCATGCCCTCGCAGTTTTTCGTCGTGTCTAATTCGCTGAATTTTATCATGGTCGTTTCGGTTTGATGCGGTTGTGTGTTGCGGATGCGGTTTTGGCCGGATCCCCGTGTGCGTGTGGGAGGGCCGGTACTGTCACCCAAAGGTAATTAAAATTTCGTCAGCCTGACCGGAATACGTTGCTTTGCCAGTTCGCGTTTGAGCACGGGGATCGGGATTTCGCCGTAGTGGAAAATGCTGGCGGCCAATGCGGCGTCGGCCTTGCCGAGGGTCAGTACGTCCGCGATGTGCTGTGCGGTGCCTGCGCCGCCCGAGGCGATCACCGGGATCGACAGCATTTCCGAGAGCTGTGCGTAGGTGTCGCACGGGTAGCCGTTCTTCGTCCCGTCGTGGTCCATCGAAGTGAAGAGTATCTCGCCCGCACCGCGCTCCTCGGCCTCCTTCGCCCAAGTGAAGAGCTCGCGCTCGGTGAGGTTGCGACCGCCGTGGGTTGTCACGCGCCACTGTCCGTCCACCGTTTTCGCGTCGATCGCTACGACGACGAACTGGCTGCCGTATTTCGATGCGATTTGGCCGATTAGCTCCGGGTTGCGCACGGCGGCGCTGTTGATGCTGACCTTGTCGGCCCCGGCCCCGAGCAACCGACCGGCGTCGTCGACCGTACTGATCCCTCCGCCTACGGTGAACGGGATGTTGATATTCCCTGCGATGCGGGTCACCAGTTCTGCGAAAGTCTTGCGTCCCTCGAATGTGGCGCTGATGTCGAGGTAGACCAGTTCGTCGGCTCCCTCTTCGGCATAGCGGCGCCCGAGGGCGACAGGATCGCCCACTTCGCGCAGTTCGAGGAAATTGATGCCTTTGACGGTTTCACCGTCTTTGATATCGAGGCAGGGGATGATGCGTTTGGCTAACATGTGTATTGGCTTAGGTGGTTGCGGATTGTCGCGGGTTGTTTATCGTGCTGCTACCCGGAGTTGGTCGAACGAGATACGTCCTTCGTAGATCGCTTTGCCGACGATGACGCTGCGCAGTCCGAGGCGGTCGAGTTCCTCGATATCGCTCCATGAACCGATGCCGCCGCTGACGGTGATGTCTATCTCCGGGAAAGCGGCCTGCAATTTCGTGTAGAGGGAAGTCGAAGGACCGCTGAGCATACCGTCCTGCGCGATGTCGGTGCAGATGACCTGTGAAAGCCCGGCGGGACGGAAGTGCTCGATCAGCTCTTCGACGCCCATGGTGGCGGCCTGCTGCCAGCCGTTGATCGAGATCAGCCCGTCGCGCGTGTCGGCGCCGAGGACCATCCGCTGCGGACCGAAGTCGGCGAGCCAGCGGGAGAACATGTCGGGCTGCGTGGCTGCGATGCTGCCGCAGATCGCGCGCTTCGCGCCGCTCGAAAAGACCGCTTCGAGCGCCTCTTTGCTCTTGATGCCGCCGCCGTACTGTACTTCGAGCGGTGTGCGCGAAACGATGCGTTCCAGTACCGCCAGGTTGACCGGATGCGACGCCTTCGCACCGTCCAGGTCGACCAGGTGCAGCCGCCGGATGCCGCAGTCGGCATATCGCAGCGCCACTTCGAGCGGGTCTTTGTAATAAGAGGTTTTGCGGTCGTAATCGCCCTGCGTGAGCCGGACACACTCGCCGCCGATCATATCGATGGCCGGAATTATAGTGATCATAGCTTGGTAAGATGGATTGTTGAGGTACGGAGCATGGTTCTGGTTACAGGGTCAGGAAATTTTGCAGGATTTGAGCGCCGATCGAGGCACTCTTTTCGGGGTGGAACTGCGTGCCGTAGAAATTGTCCTTGCGGATCGCGGCGCTGAACGGCACGCCGTAAGTGGTCGTGGCGATCGTGTCGGCGTTCACCTCCGGCGCAAAGGAGTGTACGTAGTAGACGTAAGCGCCCTGGTCGATGCCGGTGAAAAGTCCTGAACGGAGATTCTCGACGCTGTTCCAGCCCATGTGCGGAATTTTCAGCCGGCCTGCCGGGCGAAGTATGGTGGCATCGGCAGGGACGTCGGCCTGCCGAGCGGAACAGGAGCCTGCATCTGAGAGAGGGGCTGCGGTGCCGGTTGCGTCCGGGAGGAGGATTCCCGCTTCAGCGAACAGCGTGTCGAATTTGCGTACGCGGTTGTCGAAGATGCCGATGCAGGCGGTATCGCCCTCTTCGCTGCTTTGGCAAAGCAACTGCACGCCGATACAGATGCCCAGCACGGGTTGGGTGAGCGAGCGGATCACCTCGACGAGGCTCCTCTCACGCAGTTTTTGCATCGCGCTCGATGCTTCGCCCACTCCCGGCAGCAGGACCCGGTCGGCGCCGCGGATTTCGTCCGGTGATGCGGTAATCCTGTATTCGGCGCCGAGTCTTCCGAGCGCATTGGCTACCGAGCAGAGGTTCCCTGTGTCGTAATCGATGACTGCTATCATAAATTGTTGTCGTTTATCTTGTTGTCAGGTGCCGGGACTTACAGTACGCCTTTGCTGCTGGGCAGTTCGAACTTGAAACTGTTGCGCGATGCGGCCATGCGCAGAGCCCGGGAGAAAGCTTTGAAAATGCCTTCGATTTTGTGGTGCTCGTTTTCGCCTTCGGCCGTGATGTGCAGGTTGCACCGGGCTGCGTCGGCGAAGCTCTTGAAGAAGTGGCGGAACATCTCGGTGGGTACGTCGCCGACCCGTTCGCGGCGGAAAACGACATTCCAGGCGAAATCGATCCGGCCGCCGAAATCGATGAGCACCGTAGCGTCGCACTCGTCCATCGGCAGGCAGTAACCGTAACGCTCGATGCCGAGTTTCGAGCCGAGCGCCGCGTACATTGCCTCGCCCAGCACGATGGCCGTGTCTTCGATCGTGTGGTGTTCGTCCACCTCCAGGTCACCCCGTACCGTTACCTCGAGCGTGAAGCCGGCGTGGTGTACGATTTGGTCGAGCATGTGGTCGAAGAATTTGAGCCCTGTATCGATATGCGAAGGCCCTCCGCCGTCCAGGTCGAGCCGTACCGAAATGTCGGTTTCGCGGGTTTTGCGGCTGATCGCTGCAGTGCGTTCCCCTGCGCGCAACAGCTGCCATATCTTGTTCCAGTCGTCGGTAATCAGCGCGCAGTAATCCGTCAGTCCGGCTTTGGCGAGCATTCGGCGCCCCTCTTCGGCCGGGCGCAGCAGGATGCCGCGCGCACCGAGGTTTTTCGCCAGTTCGATGTCGGTGACCCGGTCGCCGATTACGTACGAGGCCTTCAGGTCGTATTGCGGATTGTCCAGGTACCGGCCGAACATGCCTGTGCGCGGTTTGCGCGTGGGGGCGTTGTCGGCGGGCATCGAACGGTCGATCAGCTGTTCGTCGAAACGAATGCCTTCGCCCGCAAGGGTGGCGAGCATCAGGTTGTGCGCAGGGTGAAACGTCTCTTCGGGAAAGCTCGCGGTGCCGAGTCCGTCCTGGTTCGTGGCCATTACCAGCTCGTAACCGAGCGTGGCGATGCGGCTCATCGCGGTGATCGCGCCGGGCACGAAGCGCAGCTTTTCGAGCGAATCTACCTGGTAGTCCACCGGCGGCTCGACGATCAGCGTGCCGTCGCGGTCGATAAAGAGTACCTTCTTGGGTTGTGGCATGGGGTATTTTATTGCGGGCCGGGGCCCTTCGGTTTGACTCGGTTCCGATTCCGCCGGCGGGCGGAACGGATGGTATGCCGGGATTGCGTGCCGCCCTTGTTTGCGAGGCTGTTTATTTTCCCGGGGTGTTTTTCTTTCGCGGGCGACGTTTGCCTAAGCAATGTTTCCCGGGGAAATCCTGCAATACCTATAGGGGAGATGCACGGGGTCCGGCAGGCGGTTTACAGCAGGGCCATCACCTCCAGCAGCCGCGTGTTCTCCTCGGGCGTGCCGATGGTGATGCGCAGGCAGCCCTCGCACCCTTGCATGCGCGAACGGTCGCGGACGATAATCCCTGCGGCGATCAGCCGGTCGTAGACCTTGCGCGGTTCGTCGACTTTTACCAGCACGAAATTCGCGTCTGACGGGTAGAGTTTGCGCACGACGTTCATCGGTTGCAGCGCTGCGGCGACCCGTCGGCGTTCGGAGAGTATCTCGGCCACCTGCGCGGCGGGCGACCCGGCGAGCCGTTCGAGGACGGTCTGCTGTGTGGGACCGTTCACGTTGTAGGGGTACTTGACATTCGACAGCGTAGCGACGATTAGCGGGTCTGCGAAGGCCAGTCCCAGCCTTAAACCCGCCATGCCCCATGCCTTCGAGAGCGTTTGCAGTACGATCAGGTTCGGAAATTCGCCGAGGCGCGAGAGAAAGCCCGGCTCTGCGGCGAAGTCGATGTACGCTTCGTCGAGCACCACGATTCCTGCGAATTCGCGGATGATCCGTTCGATGGTCGCCGTGGGGAAGCTGTTGGCTGTCGGGTTGTTCGGGGAACAGAGCCACAGCAGGCGGGTGTTGGCATCCGTTGCGGCGAGCAGCTTGTCCGCGTCGAGCGAAAAATCCTCCTCGAGCTGTACTTCGCGGACCTCCACGTCGTTGATTTCAGCGGCCACTTTGTACATGCTGTAAGTCGGGGCGATGGCTACGGCGTTGTGCACTTTCGGTTCGCAGAATACCCTGTAAACCAAATCTATCGGTTCGTCCGAGCCGTTGCCCACGAAGATGCTTTCCACCGGGACGCCCTTGATCTGCGAAAGGCGTGCTTTGAGCGCCTTCTGGCGCGGGTCGGGGTAGCGGTTGACACCGTTGTCGTAAGGATTTTCGTTGGCGTCGAGGGCTATGCTCAACTCGGTGCCCTGGTAATCGTCGCGCGCGGTGGAGTAGGGCGCGAGGTTGCGGATATTCTCCCGTATGAGATTGCGTATGTCCATGGTTTGTCTGTTTGTGCCGCCGGAGCGGAGTTTGTTTCAGCGGCAGTCTGTCGTCCGTTCGGGGATGGCTCGTTGCCGGTTTTACACTGTTTTGTCAGGCCCCGTTTGTCAGGCCCTGCCGCCGGGCGATTGCTGCGGTGGGCGATAACCGGGTTCCGGTCCTGTCGCCGATTTCATTCCAGTTTCCGGAGCCGGAGCGTAACCGCGTTTTTGTGCGCCCCGAGTCCCTCGGCCGCGGCCATCGTTTCGATCACGCCGCCGATTCGCTGCAACCCTGCGGGGGAGATCTCCTGGAAGGTGATTTTGCGCATGAAGCTGTCGAGGTTTATGCCGCTGCACGAACGTGCCCAACCGTACGTCGGCAGCGTGTGGTTCGTCCCCGAGGCATAGTCGCCCGCACTTTCAGGCGTGTAATTTCCGATGAAAACGCTTCCTGCGGCGGTAATCCTGCGGGCCACCTCCCACGGGTTGTCCATTGAGATGATCAGGTGCTCGGCGGCGTAGGCGTTCGCAAATTCGACCATCTTTTCGGGCGTGTCCATTACGATGATGCGGCTGTGGCCCAGTGCGCGGGATGCTATCGCCTCACGGGGCAGTTCGGCGAGTTGCCGTTCGACCTCCCGGACGACCCGTTCGGCCAGTGCACGCGACGAAGCGACCAGCATCGCCTGTGAGTCGGGGCCGTGTTCCGCCTGCGAGAGCAGGTCCGATGCGACGAAAGCGGGATCGGCCGTTTCGTCGGCCATTACCAGCACTTCGGACGGACCTGCGGGCATGTCGATCGCGGTGAACTGCGAGACCTGCTGTTTCGCTTCGGTGACGTATTGGTTGCCCGGACCGAAAATTTTGTCGGCTTTCGGAATACTTTGCGTGCCGTATGCCATCGCTGCGACCGCCTGTGCTCCGCCCGCCTTGAAGGTATGCGTGACGCCGCAGAGCTGTGCGGTGTAGAGGATTGCGGGCGAGAGTTTGCCCTGTTTGTCGGGCGGCGAGCAGAGTGTAATCTGCGGACATCCGGCGATGCGGGCCGGGATGGCAAGCATCAGTACGGTCGAAAAGAGCGGGGCCGATCCGCCGGGGATATAGAGCCCGACGCTGCGGATCGGAACGGCTTTCTGCACGCAGCGCACGCCCGGCATCGTCTCCAGGTCCACGCCTTCGCCCTGCTGGGCGGCGTGGAACCGTTCGATATTGTTTTTGGCCGTGGCGATAGCCGTTTTAAGTTCCTGTGGGACGAGGCGCGAAGCCTCTTCGATTTCGTCCGCGGTGACGGCCGGCGAGGGCAGTTTTACGCCGTCGATCTCGCGGGTCAGCCTCAGCAGCGCATCGTCGCCTTCGGCACGCACTGCATCGAGGATCGCTGCCACACGCGGCCCGATCGTACTGCGCTCCATCTGCGGGCGCGCGGTCAGCGCGGCCCACTCGCGCTTTTCGGGATTGACGATAATTTGCATCAGCGGATCATCTTTTCGAGGGACAACACCAGGATATCTTCGGCGCCGATCGCTTTGAGCTGTTCGATTTTGCTCCACAGCTCGCGTTCGTTGATGACAACGTGGATCGAACTCCATCCCTCCTGCGCCAGCGGCAGGATTGTCGGGCTTTTCATGCCGGGCAGGATTTCGATCGCTTCGGCGATCTTGTCGTGCGGCAGGTTCAGCAGCACGTATTTCATGCCTTTGCTGCGCTCGACCGCTTCGAAACGGAACAACAGCTGGCCGAGCAGTTGGCGCTTTTCTTCGTCGAGATTCGGCGTGGCGATCAGGACGGCTTCCGAGAAAAGCACCTTTTCCACCTCTTTCAGGCCGTTGGTCACCAGTGTGCCGCCCGAGCTGACGATATCGAAAATGGCGTCCGCCATACCCACCGACGGTGCGATTTCGACCGAACCGGCGATTTCGTGGATTTCGGCCGAAATACCCTTTTCGGTGAAGAAGCGCGAGAGAATCGCCGGGTAAGAGGTGGCTACCCGCTTGCCGTTGAAGTATTCCAGTCCGGGATAGGTCTCGGTCTTGGGGACGGCCAGCGAGATACGGCATTTGCCGAAACCGAGCTTGTGCGTCAGTGTGACATTGAAATTTTTCTCCTCGACTTCGTTGAGGCCGACGATTCCCAGGTCGGCTACGCCCATGGCGACGGCCTGCGGAATGTCGTCGTCGCGCAGGTAGAGCACCTCGATCGGGAAGTCCTCGCTTTTGGCCAGCAGCTTGCGCTTGCTGTCCTCGATGGAAATTCCTGCCTCTTTGAGCAGGGCGATGCTCTCTTCGTTGAGCCGGCCTTTGGCCTGAATGGCGATTCTGATCATATTGCTATTGACTTTTATGGTTTTTTCTTCGTTTTAGCTCTCGCTACCGTGCCCGCGGATGCAGGTTGCCGTTTCCGGTTGACATTGCCGTTTCCGGCTGCACTCCGCTGCGGGGGACTTTACCCCGGCACGCGGGACCTGTTAAATAAAAATGAGGCTCGCCCTGACAGGTAAGCCTCATGTGGTATCGTAATCTGTTCCGGTGGACACAAACACTCCCGCAGCCTACCTGTGAAGGCAAGGATGATGATGGGCGTGGATGTGATGGGTCGTGAACATAACCGTTTCAAAATGAATACAGGGCAAAGATAATTTAAAAATGTTAAAAAACAATGCGCCGTGTGTTATTTTTAGGGGACGGAACATCATTATTTGCATGCAGCGATAAGTTGGGGCAGAATTGATGAAACACAGGTTGTTAGTGTTATGATGAAATAAAGGGACTTTCGTAAGTATAAAATTGCCTGATTCAATATTTTATTTTAAATTTATACTATAGATGATCAAATGTGTCATTAATAATCATGGACTTATGAAAAAAATACTTGTGCTGACGGTGGTATCCGTGCTGTCTTTACACGCTTTCCCGCAAAACAGACTGGTGAAGTATCAGGGCGAGGTTTCTGTCGGATATGCTTTCGGCATCGGAAAAATAGACAGTAATAAAGCGAGTCTGCAAATCGTCAATGGGGTAAGGATCGGAAAATATTTTGCGGTTGGGCTTGGTCTGGGTTGGGATTGCAGAGGCGAATATGCGTGGGGCTTGTCTACTTTCGGCAATCTGAAAGGCTATCTGCCCGTGTCTGAAAAAATGAGTTTGTTCCTTTCAACGGACGTCGGTGGGGGGTGGGGAAAGGCCAATCGCGGTGAAATAAACGGGGTCATCGTTTCTCCCGCTCTCGGCGTCAGTTTGAAAGTATCTCCCCAAAGTGCGATTAACGTCTCGTTGGCCTACACCCACCAGGCGTTTGGCAAATACAGGTTTGGCGCTTATGGCAACTACGATGCATTAGGTATTAAAGTCGGTTTCCAATTTTAAGCGGTAAAAAATTTCCAAAGCCAGGCATTGGGATGCGTCTTTGCTAAATCTATATATTTTCGAACTGAGCAGACCACTGCAACCCAACCAACGAAAAGCTACCTTATTTCGATGGATTCCGTGCGCCGGATCGAGGACAGTATAATTGGTCCGGAGCCGAGCGGGGAATATTGCGTCGATCATTATAACTATTTCGGTCCTGAAACCACGACCAAGGGCCCGTTCATTACAACTCGGTGGGGACAATTATGGCTGTTCAATCAATATCATGCAAGTGCGATATATGGACCGACCATAGCCGTGGTGCAGTTAATGGCTTATTACAATTGGCCGCTTCCCATGCAGAACTATGAATCGCAATCCATCACGGTTTTCAACTGGCCGGAAGACCGGGGATATGTTTTCGGTCCTATCCTGCAAATGTATCCGGAAGCGGTCGAACGGGTTTCACGGGCATGTCATAAAGTGGTTAATTTTTTACTTGAAAATGAGGGTGAGAGTTATGGAGTGACTGTCGAAGCGATAAAAAACACTTATGGAGAGTACGGATATATCGCCGATAAAATGGAATCTTACTCATCTTCATTGATCAGAACAGATCTGGACAAGGCGCGACCGGTACTGATGAGCGGCTACAGTTCAACCAACTGGTGGGACGGAGACATGGGGGCAAGTGGTTGGATCGTCGATGGATATAAAGATACTTATTCCTCATATCAACTCGTTAGGACGTGGTATAATGCTCAAAATGAGGTGATTGATATGGAGTATTTTCCTGTTGTGCCGACTTCTACGAAATTACTTCATATCAATTGGGGATGGGACGGCAGAGGTGACGGATATTTCTTAGATGGTTTGTTCGCTCCCATGCAGGGGGATTCATACGATTTTCCGACTTTGGGAACAACGGACGATCACCATTATCGGTATACAGTTAAGCAACTGGTGAATTACCGGCGTCAACACGACCCGAAATAAGGTGTGTGAAATTTAGACCTTGAAATAATGAGAACGGTTGTCTTGTCAAAAAAAGCAGCGGATTCCGCTGCTTTTTTTGTCCGGATTAACATCTACAGTGTTTGATTTTAAAGGTTATTCCGTTTTGATGTATCCCACGCCGGGAACGGCGCGTGCGGTTCGGTCTGGTACCAGTAGGCTACCGAGGAGATGTGGTCGTTCAGCTTGCGGTATTTGTTTTCCGCACTGCGCCACCAGCCGAGCGCCTGGATGGTTACTTTTAGATCTTTCCCGAACGTAATCGGGTCGAGCACGTGCCAGCGGTAGAGGCTCCAGCGGTTGGGAAGGCTGTCGGCCTCGTGCGCGGGAAGCGTGGTACCCGAATAGAGCCCCGAATAGCTTTGCGGGAACCCGTAGCTTCCGAGGAAGTAATCTTCCGTGCCGGTGCCGCAGATGGTCGGGAACTCCCGGTCGCCGTCGATGAAGAACTTGATTTCGCCTTCGCCGAACCAGTTGTTGTCGGTTTGCTGGGTCCAGGCCAGGAAGGTGCCTGCGTATTTGCCCCGGCCCTGTACCCCGTCGAGGATCACATACGGGTTCTGGGTGCGGGTGTCGGCCTGTCGCCACTGGGCGTGGAAATAGGCCGTGTTGCGCGGGATTTTGCCCAGCGAGTAGGTAATCTGGTAAGCCAGCAGCCGGAGTTCTTTGTCGCTTTGGTTCGTGAAGGTGATTTTCGCATGGCGCCGGAAGGGCATCGGCCAAAAGCAGTTCAGCGAATTGGCCGGGTTGACCGCCACCATCTGCGAATTGACCGGGGCGAAACGTTCGTGGCCTACGGCGAAAAAGTCGGGTGCCGGAACCTCCACCGAGGGGGCTTGCTCGCCGTCCCAGTAAAAACGAAGTACGTGGTCGCGGCTCAGCCCCTCCACCATCCAGATGTGGCGGATCGTACCGGGGCCGTCGGCATCCATCAGCGTGACCGTTTCACCCGCCTGCACGGCGATAAAAGGTCTCACTTTCCAGCCCTGGCCGAGACTATCGGCGGCGCGTGCGTTCGTGGCGCGGCTGTCGAGTGTCGAGTCGGGGTGGGCCCTGCCGCCTTGGCCCGGTTCGCCGGTCGGGTTTTCGGGCGTGATCGAGCGGGTTCGGCTGCCGTCGAGCAGCGGCAGCGTTTCCGGTCCGGGATAGACGGGTCCGGGGCCTCCGCAGCCAGTCAGGAGTGCGCCGGCCAATACGGACAGCAACAGACGTCTGCGGGAGAGTACAGATCGTTGATTCATCATGCGGGAAGTTAATCGGGTTTGGTTGTATGTGATTAGAATGAAAACTGCCAAGGAGCCGCAGCGTTTACGGCGTCGGTGGGTTTGCGGAGCTAATACCTGACAGTGGCCGGATCGGGGCGACGTGCCTTTATCGCGCTGTTTCGGGTGTGGTCGCGGTGTAGTGCAGCAGCAGCGAACCCCGTTTCTGCGGAATTTGCAGCATCAGCCCGTCGAGCAGTTGGCGGCCGTCCATGCGCAGTGTCAGTCCGGTATTGTCGTTGTAAACGTCGTAGGCCGCAGCCGGGTCTATGCCCGAAAGCCGTACCGTAATGCGGTCGGAAACCGCTTCGGGCCGGCGGAATGCGACCACGATGCCCGAGTTGTCCGAAGGACGGTGCATCTGGTAAGCGAGCCAGATACTGTCGCTTTGCGTGTCGATGATGCCGGTGAGCGGGTAATAGTCCTCATAATAATAGGGACGGTATTTCTTGAAGTTCGCAATTGCGCGCTGGATGTCGGCTACTTTGAGTTTGCGCGTGGAGAGGTCCCAGGTGGCGACCACCGCTGCGCCGAGGCTCGAACGGGTCGAGTAGTCGTCGGTCTCCCACATTCCGGTGCCGTGCTGCGGCAGGAAAAAGTTGAGCCCGTAGGTGTGGCTCTGGTAGCCGGTCACCTCGCCGTACGGGTAGTCGGTGCGCCACAACGGCGCGCTGCGCGAGAGGGTTTCGAGGTCGATGCGCCGTCCCCCGGCCGCGCAGTTGTCGATCAACAGCCGCGGGAAGCGTGACAGCAGGTAGTCCCAATAGGTGTACAGTCCTTCGATGTGGCGGATCTCCGTCATGCCGATTCGGTCGGGTTGCTCGTTGTCTTCCCAAAACGGCTTGGGCGGATGGTTGAAGTCCTGCCGGTAGATGTCGATCCCTTCCCGCTCGATCATGTCGCCGACGTGCGTGCAGAGCCATTCCAATGCCTCGGGATTGCCCAGGTCCAGCAGTGCCGAGTTGCGCCGGGGGGTATGCAGCAACCACGGCTGGTGTTCCCGCGCGAGCCATGATCCGCGGCTGACGCGTTCGGGTTCGAACCAGAGCAGGAAACGGGCGCCGAGCCGGTGCGCTTCGTCCGAAAGCGGCCGTAGGCCGTTCGGGAAGCGTGTCGTGTCGGGCGTCCACGTGCCGACGCAGTCGCACCAGTCGTAGACCGGGGCCCCGCTGTCGGTGTACCAGCCCGCATCTAACCAGAATACCTCCGGCACGAGGTTGAACTGCTTGTGCCGCCGTGCCATCGCGATAGCCATCTCTTCGGTCAGGCAGCCGTTTTCGGTGCAGGGCTCGGGGCCGGGCAGCGCGAACCCTGAAGCGTAGGGGTATTCGGCGAATTTGCCGTCGAGCTGGCGGCTGTGGTGTGCGAGCAGGAAACGGCGGAATTTGTTTTGCCCGGTCATCAGGTTGTTGCCGTTCCAGAACATCAGGCTCACCAACGGCGTGCGGATGCGTTCGCCCGGTTTCAGGTAGAGGCGGAACCGTTCCATCCCGGTCTGCAGGGTCAGGGCGCTCCCCGTTCCCGGTGCCGTGACATTGCCCGAACGTACGGCCTGCCGGTTGGCGATGGGTGCGGAAGTGCCGCCGGTCAGCGCAGCCTGCCAACCGCCGCTCCAGCCGATGGCGGCCATGACGCCCTGCCGTCCGTTAGGAGCGATCAGGTTGAACATCGGAAAAGCCGTGCAGTCCGACGAGCGGCCTCCCTGCGGCGCTAAGCGGATCGTACTGTCGGCGGGAAGTTCGCGTTGCGATACCATGAAATCGGCGCGTGAGCCGACGCTGCCCCGCGCACTCAACAGCGAGAAGGTGCCGGGCGTGCGGTTCGTGAAAGTCAGGTCGGCCACGTCGTTCCGTTCGAGGATCGGCGTATCGGTTTGCGAGGTATTGGTAAAGTGCAGGACCCATTCGACGGCGTGGAAATCCTTGAATCCGGTTACGTCGCATTCCACTTTCAGCCCGGTGGCCGGGTCGGTGTAAATATGGCGCTCGCGTACGGTCTGCGGATCGGGGCTTGCGATCTTTTCTTTTTCATATTGCCAGCGCGTGAGGAATTCCGACGAGGGAATGCCGTTGTAGACGAACGAGAAAGGCGGTTGTTTGCCTTTGGCAAAACGTGCGGCGATCCACTCCGCGACATCGGGCGTGCCGTCGAGCCGGACGGTAGTCTGTGCGTGCGAAACGAGCGGGCAAAGCAGGAGGGCGAGTACCAGCATCCGTATCGGGAACGGCATAGTTGCTTTGTGTGTGGACAATTCGGTCCGGCAAGGCCGGATTCCGGAACAGGTTCGGTCCGGCAAGACCGGACACTGCAGGAGCAATGAGAGCGTGCGGGAGAGTTGCATGGAACGGTTCGGTTTAGGTTCGTAGAAACGGTCCGGTACTTTGTAGCGCTGGACCGTTGTAAAGATAGCGAAAATTATCCGATTCCGTATACGCAGCAGATGCCTTCGACGGTAAAGCCGTGTAGTTGTAACGTTTTTCCGGCGGCAGTGACGGTCAGCCGGTGGAATGCCTCCAGGGCCGGGAATCCTGTCCCGGAGGGGTTTGTACGGGTGGTTTCCGGGTGAATTTCGGTGATGCGGATGTCATGCAGCAGGCTCAGGCCGCTTATCCGTACCCATTTATATACGGCCTCCTTTGCACACCAGACCAGTGCGGGGAAAAGGGCTTCGGGAAGGGCGCACGGTTGTAGCGCCTGTTCCTGCGGGGAGATGAAGCGCCGCGCCGCGCGGGAGAAATCCGAGTCGGCAGGCTCGATGTCCACCGCGCAAGGCTGCGCAGAGAGAATGACCGCCGCGTAGCCGTGCGAATGGCTGACGCCGATGTGGCGCAGCGGGGCGAACTCACCCGTTTGCAGCGGGTCGCCGAACCGGGTGTGTTCGAATGGAATGTTTTTGGATCGGGCGTTTTTGTGCAGGCCGGTGTCGGGCCGTATGCAATTTTGCCGGTGCGGGAGCCCTCCCGGTATGTTCGCCGGAGTATTCTGGCCGGATGACGGGAAAACTAATACGGGACCTCCTTCCGGATCGTGCGCCGCGTGTGCTTCGGGCAGCAGCGCGTGCAACAGCGCATGCCAGGCCAGGTATTCGAGCCGGCGGCGGGGGGCGGCGAATGCGGCGGCCTCCTGCTGTTCTGCGACGGTGCAGAGCGATGCGAGCGGGGGTTCCTCTTCGTCGATCCGCCAAAGGGCCAAGATCGTGCCTCCTGGTAGCGGTAGTTTCAGGTGAACGGGCATGGATTCCGGTGAAATTGAGTCCCGGCGCATTCATTCTACGCGGGCCGTGATGAATCGTTTAACAAAGATAGGAATATTTCCGGCAAAGCAACGGCGATCCTGCCGGCGGGAGATGCCGATTAGGTTCTTTGTTCCGGAAATGAAGGTGTCGAAAGGCTTTGAGGTAGAAAAAATACGGGTAAAACGAACGTCTTCCCTTTATATGCGAATGTAATACTTTTTTTGACACGAAAAAAACATTTGTAATAATTTTTATACCAACAATTTAACCTGTGTCATTGTTCCGCTGCCGGAGTCGTTTCGTCCTGGGACGATCGATGTATGTTTTTAATGTTCGTTTTATGCGCGTAAAATTTTTCTGACGGCATGAAATTCAACGAAAGAGACGGGTGGCGCATGGGACCGTGGGGAAGAAAACGGGCGGACGGCTTTCCGATAAGTAGCGCGATTGCGCGGGAATGAAAACATATCGGAATGAGGCTAAGACGATGGATGTTGGTAGCGGCGGTCTTTGTACCGCTGAGCTTATCGGCCGGACAGGACGCTGATCTGGCGTGCGATCACGGTAGGCAGGAAACCCCTGCGGCGGAAGATACCTGCCGGGTCGTTTTCCGGTTTTCCCCGAAGAAACTGATGTTCCAGGCTCCGTTCCGGGGTAACGAGACGGGAATCGCCCGCCTGAGGGAAATGATTCGGCAGCACCGGGATTCGATAGAGACGGGACGCGCTAAAATCAGGGTCGAGGGATATTGTCCTTCGTTCGGGAATGCGAAGGCAAACCTGGCCGCCGCCAAAAACCGGAGCAATCAGGTTAAATCCTATTTCATTACACACGAGCGGCTGCGGGAAGAGCATTTCCGCACGTTCAATTCGGCGCGGGCATGGAACGGACAGCACGATGTGGTCGTGGTGGCCTACTGCATGACCGGAGACCGTGCGGCGGATCAGCGGACAGCCGGAGCGCCGGGCCGGGAAGGGAGTATCTTCTCTGGAATGGGTGCTGCAAGGGTTGGTGATGATGATACTGGTGGCAGTACCGCCGGTTCCGTCTCTCCGGCTGTTTCGTTACCGGACGGCCCGGAATCCGGGGGACCGTCCGATACTCCTGACGATGCTCCCGGATCGGGAAATTTGTCTCCGGGAGCGGTTGCCGCCGCGGATCGTCCGGTGCGGGAAACGGCTCCCGCGCCGTCCTTCCGGATGGCCGTTAAGACCAACCTTGCGGTGTGGGCCGCAACGGTGGCCAACCTGGGGGTCGAGTTCGGTTTCGGCAGGCATTATTCGGTCGATGTGCCGGTCGTTTACTCCCCGTACACCGTGCGGCGGGTCTACCGGATGAACCTGTTTGCGGTGCAACCCGAGTTCCGTTACTGGCTGGACCGTCCGTTTCGGGGTCATTTTTTCGGGTTCCACCTGCACAGCGGCGGATTCAACATCGCGGTCGATGCCCGGACCCGCTATCAGGATTGCCGGCCTTTCTGGGGTGCGGGGATCAGCTACGGTTATGTCGTGCCGCTGAACCGCTGCTGGGGCGCGGAATTCACCCTCGGCGCCGGTTTCGTCAATGTGAAATACGACCAGTTTTACAACATCCCGAACGGCGCGCGGTACGGGCACGACCTGACCCATACCTATTGGGGCGTAACGCGCGCGGGGATTACTCTGCTGTACCATTTCGGGTTTAAAAAGGAGAACCGATGATGAGAATATACGCCCGTTTTTTCGCAGCGGCATTGATCGCCTGTTTTTCTGCCGGGCTTTCCGGTTGCAGTTCGTTCCACGAATGGCCTGAAGGCGGAGGCGACGATCCGACGCTGATCCGGACAATGCTCCGGCTGCACATCGACTGTACGCCGATTATAGAGGCGGCGCGGACGGCCGAATCGGTCGAGGGCTGTGAATTACGCTATACGGTCGATTTGTTTGCCGAAGGGAGTGGTTCCCAAAGCGGGAGGGTCGCCCGGGAGGTGGTGACTTGCGGCGAGGCGCCCGGCGGTGAAACCACCTTTGAGGTACCGTTCGATTTGCATGCCGGCAAATACCGGATCTGCGTCTGGGCCGATTATGTCCGAAAAGGGGAGAAGTGCGACCTGCATTACAATACGGCCGATTTGAGCGCGGTAACGGTGATTTTTCCCTATACGGGCAGCACCGATGTCAGAGATGCCTTTTCGGGTTGTGCGGAGATCGACCTGAGTGCGTACCGTGACCGTTATTTCGCCGAAGTGGACGCAGATGTGGCACTGCAGCGCGCGTGCGGCAAATTCAGGATACGGACCAACGACCTGGCCGAACTGGCAGTCCGTCGCCGGACTTTGCAGGAGAGTCCCGGGCTGCGCGTCCGGCCTGCAAATTCGGATGGGATCCGGACCGGAGGCGAATCGAAAGCCGGATCCGATGCCGCCGGGATTATCCCGCCTGTTCCGGTGACGGTTCAGGTCTCATATTCGAGCTATTTTCCGTGCGGCTATAATGTGACCACCGGATATGCGACCGGCGGGGATTTCCGGACGGACGTAGCCTTTACCGGGGCTGTTTCGGAACTGGGCCCGACCTCGGCGGTGCTGGCCCACGACTATGTTTTCATCTGCACCGAAGCCACCGTGGTGTATGCCGATATAGAGGCATACGATATTGCCGGGGAACTCATTTCGCGAAACACCGGGATCCGCGTTCCCCTCGAGCGTGGTAAACTCACGACCGTTGAGGGGGCATTCCTGACCCAAAGTTACGACAACGGCGATATCGGTATCGACGACCGTTTCGACGGGGAGATCGTCGTAACGCTGCCGGATTGATGTTGAGTTTAAAAGTTTAAAAAAAATCAATCTTTTTCATAATAAAAACTTCAAAACGAACTCGCTATGAAAAACTTATTACTTGTGCTCACGGGTGCGCTCCTGTTGCTGATGGGGGGCTGTACCAAAGACCCTGCGACGGGTTCCGGCCAGGGAAAGGTCACCGTTAACCTGACGGCGTCTCTTCCTACGGCGATCCAGAGCTATTCGACCAAAGCGTCCAATCAGGGCGGGATCAACAATGTGACCGACAAAATCCTGCGTTACATTCTCGAGGTGTACGACGAAAGCGGTAATTTTATCATGCGCAAGACCGTTTTCAAGGCTCCCGGCGCTTTTACCGATCCGGCTTCGTTCTCGCTGACCCTGCTGGCCCAAAAATACAAGTTTGCCTTCTGGGCCGATTTCGTGGCTTCGGAAGCCGATGCCGATCTTTATTACAGCACCCTCTCCGCGACCGACCACGGTCTGCAGGCGGTAGCGCTGAAAACCGCCCCTTATGTGATTAACGATGAGGCCCGGGACGCTTATACGGCGACCCTGGATGCGGACCTCTCCTCTTCGTCGCTGAACCAAACCGTCACGCTCAAACGGCCGTTCGGCAAAATCCGCCTGTTGGCGACCGACCTGGCTGCAGCGGCTTCACAGGGGTACACACCCACACAGACGGCCATTGCCTATACGGTCGAGCTGCCGACTACGTTTAATGCCCTGACGGGGGCGGCGCAGGCCTCTCCGACGGCCCGGCCTTCGGCAACGGCGGCGATCCTGGACGAGGACGTTACGGGCGGCAAAGTGATTGCGCTGGACTATGTTTTCGCCGGGGTGAAACCGACGGTCAGCCTGACCTTCTCGGCTTCCGGTACCGGAGGGTCGACCGAACGTGTGATCGAAACGATTCCGGTCGAGGCCAATAAGCTGACGACCGTGAAAGGTGCGCTGTTTACCCGCGGGGCGAATTTGTCGGTTTCGGTCAGCGATGAGTTCAATACACCCGGCAACGATATGGAACTGACTGAAGTGAATTCCATCGACGAAGTGGCTGCGGCCCTCAACGGCGGCGATCAGATGCTGGTGGTGAAGGGTGAGGTGCAGGAAAACAAGTCCATCGATTTTTCGGCCGCCTCCACTCCGTATCAGGGAACGGAGACGGTGGCCGTGACGCTGAACGCGGTGGCTGGGAATGCTACAGTTTCTTTCGTGGCTGCGGATGATGCTCCTAAGAACCTGGCCATTACGATGCCCGAGGGCCATTCCGTAACGATCAATATGCCCAGTACGACCGTCACCCTCAACGGTAAGGTTTACAGTTCAGTCGATGCGGTTACAGCCACCAGTACCCTGATCGTGCCGCGCGACGTTACGATTGAAAACCTGACCTTACGCCAAGGGAATGTCAAAATCTACGGTGTCGTGAACAATTTGACCAAGGTCGGGGGCTATGCGGATAAAATCATTCGCTGCGTGGCTTCGCAGGCCGATCTCGACCGCGCGCTGGCCGATGACAAGAGCGGGTACGATTATTTGCTGATCGAACAGCCCGTTTCGGGACTCGATGCCGGGGGAGCTACCGTTAACGCTCCTGTGGAGATTGCGGCCAATGCCGAGTTGAGTAACCTGACGATCGATGCGCTTGCCGGTAACGGCATAACCCTGGCGGCCGACAATATCAATGTCGTGCTGGACGGGGTAACGGTTCACCAGAACGAGGCCGATGTCAATGCCGCACGGAATTGTGCGATCCTGGCCGCCGGTTATAATAATCTGACCCTGCTGGTGAAAAATTCGGACCTGATCGTTCCGAAAGCCAGCCAGAGGGGCATCAATATCCACGGTGCGACCGACGCCTCGAGTGTTTGCCGCGTGACGCTGGACAATACCCACATAGGCCCCCAGCTGCGAAGCGGCGATCCGGGCAATGCCGCTTATACCGCGGAGCAGAACACGGCGTTTAAGAAAATGTCCGACTCGCGCGGTATCGGCATCGGCGCCCATGCTGGTAATATCATCGTTCGACTGCAGAACAAATCGGTTATCGAAGGCGTATTTTATGTTTTCAATGCCACGCAGCACAGCGATAAATTCGAAGTGTACGTGGACGACTCGCGGCTGGACGGCCGCAGTGCGTTCAACCTTTGGAGCGACGGGGGCAGTGTTATCAATGTGACGAACGGCTCCGAGCTGATCGGGCGCAATCCGTTCCCGGGCCCGACCGAAATATTCGCGACTATCGTGGTTTGCGAGCAGAGCGGAAGCTGGCCCGGTGCCGCAAATCATGTGATCACGGTGACGGATTCGAAGATTTACAGCTACAATGATCCGGAGACGGACACCAATATCCAGTATGCGGCACAGTTGCGTTCGCCCCGTAAAAATGTCCTGAATCTGCGCGGTACCACCGCGATTTACGACCAGAGTGCGACGAAGCGCCTGCCTTATGCTGTGGATGTCCAGGACTGGGCTAATGAGGTGAATGTGGAACCGTCCGTTGTCATGTACGGCAACGACCAAGCGACGATCGTTTCGCCGGCCAACTGACCCGGTTGCGCGTCCCGACCTGCCTTCGGGGGACACGGGCGTAAACTTCAACTGACGGTTACCGCAGTTTCGATAACAGTCCGATAGTTAGGGTTGCTTCAATGGTTGCCGTCCGTTTTATGGAACAGGGACCGGATTTCCTTGCGGAATCCGGTCCCTGCTGTTTCGGATCGATTTGTGGGATTTTCTTGTTGAGAAGAATCCCGTTCCGATCAATACTCGTTCCAGCTTTTGATCTGGATCTCGTCCGGGGCGAGGCGGCAGAAAGCCGTGATGAAGGCGCTCGCGAGCCGGGCGTTCGTGATCAGCGGGATGTTGAAGTCGATCGCGCTGCGCCGGATCGTGTAGTCGTTGTTCAGTTCGTCCTTCGAGAGGTTCTTCGGGATATTCACCACCAGGTCGATCTTCTTCTCCTTGATGTAGTCGAGCGTGTTGGGCTGCTCGTTCTGGTCGGGCCAGTGCAGTACTGTCGCGTGCACGCCGTTCAGTTCGAGGAAGGCCGCCGTGCCTTTCGTCGCAAAGATGTTGTAACCTTTTTGTTGCAGGGCCTTCGCCGCCGAGAGCATGTCCATCTTCGAGCGCGAGTCGCCGGTCGAGAGCAGGATGTTCTTTTGGGGGATCGCATAGCCCACCGAGATCATGCTCTTGAGGATCGCCTCGTGGAAATCCTCGCCGATGCAGCCCACTTCGCCGGTCGAGGCCATCTCGACCCCGAGTACCGGGTCGGCCTTTTGCAGTCGCGAGAACGAGAACTGCGGCGCCTTGATGCCGACGTAGTCCAGTTCGAAGGCCGATTTGTGCGGGACTTCGGGATCGACTCCCAGCATCACTTTCGTCGCGATGTCGATGAAGTTTACTTTCAGTACCTTCGAGACGAACGGGAAACTGCGCGAGGCGCGCAGGTTGCACTCGATCACCTTGATCTCGTTGTCCTTGGCCATCAGCTGCATGTTGAACGGGCCGGATATGTCGAGCATCCGCGCCACCTCGCGGCTGATCTTCTTGATGCGGCGCATCGTCTCGACATACATCTTTTGCGGCGGGAAGACCATCGTCGCGTCGCCCGAGTGGACGCCCGCGAACTCGACGTGCTCCGAGATGGCGTAGATCAGCACTTCGCCGTCTTTGGCCACCGCGTCGATCTCGACCTCTTTCGCGTGTTCGATGAATTCGGTCACTACCACCGGATACTGTTTCGATACGCTGGTGGCCAGCGTCAGGAAGTGTTCCAGCTCGGAGCGGTTCGAGACGACGTTCATCGCGGCGCCCGAGAGGACGTACGACGGCCGGATCAGCACCGGGAAGCCCACTTCGTCGACGAATTTATAGATGTCGTCCATCGTCGTCAGCTCCCTCCAGCGCGGCTGGTCGACGCCGATCTTGTCGAGCATCGACGAAAACTTGTGGCGGTCTTCGGCGTTGTCGATGTTTTCGGCCGAGGTGCCGAGGATCGGCACATGTTCGTTGTGCAGCCGCATCGCGAGGTTGTTCGGGATCTGGCCGCCGGTCGAGACGACCACCCCTTTGGGCTCCTCGAGGTCGGTGATGTCGAGCACGCGCTCGAGGGTCAGTTCGTCGAAGTAGAGCCGGTCGCAGACGTCGTAGTCGGTCGAGACCGTTTCGGGATTGTAGTTGATCATCACCGAGCGGTAACCCTGCTCGCGGATCGTCTTCAGCGCACTGACGCTGCACCAGTCGAATTCCACGGAGCTGCCGATGCGGTAGGCTCCCGAACCCAGTACGATCACCGAGCGGTGGTCGTGTGCGAAATCAATATCGTTCGAAGTGCCGTTGTAGGTGACGTAGAGGTAGTTGGTCTGGGCCGGGTATTCGGCTCCCAGCGTGTCGATCTGCTTGACGACCGGGGTGATGCCGCGCTCTTTGCGGTGACGGCGGACCTTCAGCATATCGGCCTCGATCTCGTCGGATTTGCTGTGGCTGACCGTACGGGCCAGCTGGAAGTCCGAGAAACCGCGCTGTTTCGCTTCGCGGATCAGTTCATCGGGCACGTCGGCGATACCGTTGTGCTTTTCGAGCTCGCCCTCGATGCGGATGATGTTTTCGAGCTTCTCGAGGAACCATTTGTCGATCCGGGTCAACTCGTGGATGCGTTCGATCGTGTAGCCCTGTTTGAGCGCGTGGGCGATCACGAAGATGCGTTTGTCGGTGGGATGCGTGAGCGCCTCGTCGATGTCGATGCCGGCGAACGCCTTGTTCGCGACGAACCCGTGCATGCCCTGTCCGATCATGCGCAGCCCTTTCTGGATCACCTCTTCGAAGCAGCGCCCGATGGCCATCACCTCGCCGACCGATTTCATGCTGGAGCCCAACTCGCGCGAGACGCCTTTGAACTTGCCGAGATCCCAGCGCGGAATCTTGCAGACGATGTAGTCGAGAGCCGGTTCGAAGCAGGCGGTCGTACTCTTCGTGACGGCGTTTTTCAGTTCGTGCAGCCCGTAGCCGAGCCCCAGTTTCGCGGCGACGAAGGCGAGCGGGTAACCGGTGGCCTTCGACGCGAGCGCCGACGAGCGGCTCAGGCGCGCGTTCACTTCGATCACGCGGTAATCTTCCGAGTCGGGGTCGAGTGCGTACTGAACGTTGCACTCGCCGACGATCCCGATGTGGCGGATGATCTTGATCGCCAGTTTTCTCAGTTTATGGTATTCGGCGTTCGAAAGGGTCTGCGACGGGGCTACGACGATGCTCTCGCCGGTGTGGATGCCCAGCGGGTCGAAGTTTTCCATGTTGCAGACGGTGATGCAGTTGTCGTAGCGGTCCCGCACTACCTCGTATTCCACCTCTTTCCAGCCTTTGAGCGATTTCTCGACCAGGATCTGCGGCGAGTAGGTGAACGCCTTGCTGGCGAGCGTATCGAGCTCCTCGTCGTTGTCGCAGAAGCCTGATCCGAGGCCGCCGAGGGTATAGGCCGCCCGGATGATGACCGGGTAGCCCAACTCGTGCGCGACGCGTTTCGCTTCGGCGACGGTCGTCACGGCTTCGCTTTTGATCGTCTTGACATCGATCTGGTCGAGCTTGTGCACGAACTTCTCGCGGTCTTCGGTGTCGATAATTGCCTGCACGGGCGTTCCCAGGACCTGCACGCCGTATTTTTCGAGCACGCCGCTCTGGTAGAGTTTGACGCCGCAGTTCAGCGCCGTTTGGCCGCCGAATGCGAGCAGGATGCCCTGCGGCCGCTCCCTGGCGATCACCTGCTCGACGAATTCGGGCGTAACGGGTAGGAAGTAGACTTTGTCGGCGATGTTCTCCGAGGTCTGGATCGTCGCGATGTTGGGGTTGATCAGCACCGTGTAGACGCCCTCTTCCTTGAGGGCCTTGAGCGCCTGCGAGCCCGAATAGTCGAACTCGCCGGCCTCGCCGATCTTCAGGGCGCCCGAACCGAGCAGGATGACTTTTTCTATTTTGTTTTGCATAATTCTTGATTTTAAGGCTTTCTCAATCTGGTAATTCCGTTCAGGTGTTGCGCCCGGTTCGCCGGGCCCGCACACGGCCCGGCGAACCGGGCTTACCGTTTTGAGCCGGCGTGATCCCGGATGTTGCGGATGAAGTCGTCGAACAGGAATTCAGTGTCTACCGGGCCGCCCGAGGCCTCCGGGTGGAACTGCACCGAGAAGAAGGGAAGGCGTTTGTGCCGGATGCCTTCGCTCGTACCGTCGTTCAGGTTGACGAAGTAAGGTTCCCAGTCGGGGCCCAGCGTGTCGGTGTTGACCGCGAAGCCGTGATTCTGCGACGTGATGACCGCTTTGTTCGTGCCGACCATCAGCGCGGGCTGGTTGTGGCTGCGGTGGCCGTACTTGAGTTTGAAAGTGGTCGCGCCGGCGGCGATCGAAAGCAGCTGGTTGCCGAGGCAGATGCCGAAGATCGGCTTACCGAGGGCCATCGCCTTTTTGATGTTCGAGATCGTGGCGGTGCATTGCTGCGGGTCGCCGGGACCGTTGGAGAGCATCACCCCGTCGTAATCGAGGGCGGTGAAATCATAGTCCCACGGCACGCGGATCACCGTGGCGCCGCGCGAAAGCAGGCAGCGGATGATGTTGTACTTGCAGCCGCAGTCGACCAGCACGATCTTCATCGGGCCGTCGCCGTAGGTTTCGACCTGCGGCGTACTCACTTCGGCGGCGAGGTTGCGCAGGTTCGGATCGTCGAATGCGGCCGGTTCCGCGCTTCCTTCGACGACGATCTTGCCCAGCATGACTCCCCGTTCGCGGATGATCTTCGTGAGTTGGCGCGTGTCGATCCCCCAGACGGCGGGAACGCCGTTTTCGCGCAGCCATTCTCCGAGGCTTTCGCCCGCATTCCAGTGGCTGTATTCGAACGAGTAGTCCGAAATGACCAACCCCTTAACATGAATACGGTCTGACTCGAAAAACTTGAGCAGACCGTATTCACTTTCTTTTTGGGGAACGCCGTAATTACCGACGAGCGGATAGGTGGAGACCAGGATTTGACCGCTGTAGGATGGATCGGTGAGACTTTCGGGATAGCCTGTCATGGCTGTGTTGAAAACGACTTCACCGGTAGTGGCCGTTTCGGCCCCGAAAGAGTAACCGGTGAAAGTTGTCCCGTCTTCCAGAATGAGACGGGCGGATTTTTTGTCAGACATTCTTTATCAGTAAGTTAAGTATTTATACCACTTGCTGAAACTGTCTTCTTCTCAGAATAGTTTCTGAAATGCAAAGGTACGCAGTGGTTTTTTGTTTTGCAAATCGCACGGGAATTTTTCTCAAAAATCGTTCCGTATCCCGAGGAACTGCATGGATGGATCGCCGTCGTGTACGGGAGAATGCGCATACAAAATCGTGTAAAAAGTAATGGTACGGGTGTCTGATTTGCGGACCGTTTCGATGATTGCCGCACCGGGGGTCTGAATGCCGGTATTCAACCTGTGGAGATTCTGGAGGTGCGGTAGTTTTCCCGGGTTTTGTTACATTTGTGTCGTATATGCTCTCCTCCGTCAATCGGTGCGGTATGATCCGGGGCATGTTCGCATAATCGATGATAAAAATGTTGACCAAAGCCGAAATACAGACGATCCGCTCGCTCGGGGACAAAAAAGGGCGGAACGCAGCGGGATTGTTCGTCGCCGAAGGGACCAAACTGGTGACGGAACTGGTTGCGGGTATGGGAATGGCTGCACCGCTCCGCGTGCGGCGGGTGCTGTGTACCGTAGCGGGAGCGGAGCATTTTGGCAAGGCTGTACGCGCTCTTCGGGGAGGCCGTGCTGTCGGCGGCCCGGGCGATGTTTTGGGAGAAAGTTCTGGTATCGTCCGGTCGCAAAACAGTGGCATGCAGAGCCCGGGAGGTTGGCACGGCGGTCCGGAGGTGATTTCACACAAGGAGATGGAGCGGATCAGTTCCCTGAAAACGCCGTCGGATATGCTGGCGCTCGTGGAAATTCCCCGGCACGGTTTGTCGGTAAGGGGACTTTCCGGGGAGCTCTCGCTCGCATTGGACGGAGTGCAGGATCCCGGCAATATGGGGACGATCCTGCGCCTGGCCGATTGGTTCGGTATGCGTGACGTGATCTGCTCGGAGACGACGGCTGACTGCTTTAACCCGAAGGTGGTGCAGGCCACGATGGGAGCGATCGCGAGGGTGCGCGTGCATTATGTGCCGCTGGCGCGATGGCTCGGGGAGGTGCGTGCTGCGGGTATTCCGGTGTACGGAACCTTTCTGGACGGCGAACCGATTTACGATGCCGCCCTCTCTCCCGGCGGTGTGATTGTGATGGGCAGCGAAGGGCAGGGCGTTTCACCGGAGGTAGCGGAACTCGTTTCGCGGCGGCTGTTTATTCCGCCGTTTCCGGTCGGTGAACCCACGTCCGAATCGCTCAATGTCGCTACGGCCACGGCCATCGTCTGCTCGGAGTTCCGGCGCAGGGGTTAGCGTTGGGCTAAGTACAAGAATTTGAATGCACGCAAATCTAATCAGGACAAAATGCATACTGCTTACGAGGTCGGCGATTTGATTTATGACGCAAATATGTATGATGGATTAAATACTTTCCTGTCAGATTTGCGGTTTTATAAAAAATGGCTGCCGGAAAATAAGGACGCCAAACTGCTCGAACTTTGCTGCGGCACAGGCAGGCTTACGATTCCCATCGCAAAAGACGGATACGATATTTGCGGAGTCGATTACACCTCCTCGATGCTTGAACGAGCAAAGGTAAAAGCTTCTGAAGCAGGTTTGGAGATTAACTTTATCGAAGCGGATATCAGGACATTAAACTTACAAGAAAAATTCGACCTTATTTTTATCCCATTCAATTCGATCCATCATTTATATAAAAATGAAGATTTATTCCAGGCATTCGAGGGTGTTAAAAATCACCTTAAGAAAGAGGGCGTATTTCTGTTAGATTGTTTTAATCCGGATATTCAATACCTTGCTGAAAGTGAAAACGGACAAATGATAGCTGAATATACGACCTGCGATGAACGGAAAGTCTTGATAAAGCAAACGATGCGTTATGACAAGGCGACCCAAATCAACCGCATCAAATGGCATTATTGGATAAACGGTGAATTCCATTCCGTCCAGAATATGGATATGAGGTTGTTCTTTCCTCAAGAATTGGATTCATATCTGCAGTGGGCTGGATTTGAGATCGTCCACAAGTTTGGAAGTTTTGAAGAAGAGGTGTTTAACGAAAGTTCGGAGAAACAGATATACGTTTTAGCCTTACAATAATTAAATCCCGCAACACCCCGGAAGGGGAACTGCGGGATTGTTTTTTTACCGGGAACAGGGCCCGTTCGCATGTTTATCGCCTGCTTCCGGAGTGCGACCCTATTGATGCGCCGGGGTGTTACGACCTGCCGCCGCCTGGAATCCGGCTTTGAGCGATTCGATCGTCTCTTTCACGCTGGTGATTTTCTTGGAAAGGTAAGCGTTGGCCCCTGCGAAAGCATAGCCTCGTGAGAGGTTGCCTTTGGCTGCGTTGTACAGCGCGAGGATGATGCAATAGGGGCTTTTGGTGTAGTCGCAGGTTTTGATGCAGTGGAACGGACAGCGTTTGGGACGCGTAAGGCCGGCCTTGACTTTCCTCAGGAATTCGCCGCCGATCGCCCGGCCCGGCATGCCCACGGGACTCGCGATGATCTCGATATCCTCTTTGCTCGATTCGATATAGGTTTTTTTGAACGTCTCCGAAGCGTCGCATTCGGTGGTGGTGACGAAGATGCTGCCCATCTGTACCCCGGCGGCGCCGAGCGACATGATGCGGTAGATATCCTCGCCGGTATAGAGTCCTCCCGCCGCAATCACCGGTATCGGGTGGGCGTGCTGTGCGGCAAAACGGTCCGCAGTGGCCACCACCTCCGGGATCAGGCGCTCGAGCGAGAAATTGTCGTCTTCGATCTGGGTATTTTTATATCCGAGGTGTCCCCCGGCTTTCGGCCCTTCGACGACGATCGCGTCGGGCAGGTAGTTGTAGTTGGTTTTCCACTTCTCGCAGATGATATGTGCGGCGCGCGCCGACGAGACGATCGGCACGAGCTTGGTCGAGCTTTTCTCCCCGAGGTACGAGGGCAGGTCGAGCGGCAGTCCTGCGCCGGAGAAGATGATGTCGGCTTTTTCCTCTATGGCTGTGCGTACCATGTCGGCGAAGTTGCTTAGCGCCACCATGATGTTGACGCCGATTACGCCGCTGGTCTTGGCTCGGGCCTTGCGGATCTCCTCGCGCAGGCCCATGATCGAGTTGGTGCGGTAGTCGTTCGAAAATTTGGGATAGATCAGTCCGATGCCGGCGCAGGAAATTACGCCTACGCCGCCTTCGTTGGCGACGGCCGAGGCGAGGCCCGAGAGCGAGATGCCCACGCCCATGCCCCCCTGGATGATCGGGAGCGTGATTTTCAGATCGCCTATTTGAATGCTTTTCATTTGGTTGTGCGGGTATTCATTTGCGGAAATATGCGGTTCATGTACAGGGAAAAAACCGTCCCCCGCCACCTCCGCAGGGTGGCAAGCGAACGTTTCCGGGCGTGTCGGCAGTTTCATGTCGAATAAATAACATACAAATATAGAGCGATAATATGGATGCGCAATCCGTTTTTTTACGATTCTACAACGCCTAAAATGAAAAAAAACCGGGACATCGTAATTACTGTCCTGGTTTTTATTTGGTTACAGATGTTTTGCGAGTTTTGCAGCCCGGTTTTTTTTACGGTTAATCGAGCTTTTTAATGCTTCCCGCCGAAGAGGTATCCAGCGAGGTGATTTTCGGATCGCCTTTGTAGCGGATACCCGCTGCGCTGGAGGCTTGGGCCGAGAGGGTCTGGACGTCGCCCACCGTAATTCTCGAGGTGGAAGAGGCTTTGAGCGTCGCTTTGTCGATAGTGTAATTCTCGCCGTGGAAACCGCTCGCGCTGCTGGTGGTTACGGTAACCTCGCCGACTTTGCCGCTGATGGTCAGTTCGGCACTGCTGCCAAGGTTGAACACGCCCTGCGCGCCGTTGTGGACGATCTCCCCGTCGGCGCTGCTGGTCAGGTCTGCACGCAGCAGGGGCGTGGTGATCGTTGCATCGATTTCGCCGCTGCTTTTGGCGTCGATGACTACCCGTTCGCTGGCCGTCAGTTCGAGGTCGTCGATCTTGCCGCTGCTAGAGAGGTCTATTACGACCGAAGCCGCCGTAAACGGGGTCATCGCCTTGATCTCCGCATTGGAAGAGGCCTTCAGGCTTTTCAGGTTTTTAAGGTAGATTTTCGCTTTCAGGTCGTCCTGTTTTTTCGACAGGAAGTTACCGGTGAGTCCCAGCGTAACCACGCCGTTGCCGTCGATATTGAAGATCAGCTTTTTTTCGAGTTCGGCGGGAATTTCGATACTGGCCGAAGTCTTGTCCGACTGGTAGATTTCGACATCGAAATTATTGCCGGCGGCGATGCCGGTTATGTTCTGTCCTTCGAAACGGGTCTGGCGTGTCATCTGTGTCTGTGCGGAAGCTGCGGCCGTGCTGAAAAGTGCGGCGGTGAGCAGCGGGAAGAATAATGTCTTTTTCATGAGATGCTCTGGTTTGACGTTTAATTCGGTACTTGTAGTTTTCACTTCAAATGTATGCAAAATTTCCTTTCAAAAGCTATGCCGCTGCCGGATCGTGTCACGGCGGATCCGTTTACCGGCCCACGGCGGAGGCTTTCGAGGTATTCCCGGTTGGGGTATCTCCCGGTTTGTCCGGCCAGTCCGGTTGGGCTGCACTGTCCGGTTCGTTGTTCCCTGAGTATTTGCAGCGATAAATTTATTCTTCTTTGCGAATCTTTGCCGAAGAGGAGGTCGATACCTGCCGCGTTTTCGGGTCGCCTTTGTAGTAGATGGCCGAAGAGCTGCTTGCGGTGGCTTTGAGATCCTGAACGACACCTACGGTAATCCGCGACGAAGAGGAGCTGCCCAGCGTCGCGCTGCCGATGTTGTACCCGGCGCCGCGGAAAGACGCTGAACTGCTGGTGATGATGTTCGCGCTGCCCACTTCTCCGCTGATGTCGATCCGCGAACTGCTGCTCTGGCCGAAAGTGGCGCTCTTGCCGTGGTGTGTGAGCGAGGCGGATGAGCTGCTGCTCAGCGTACAGTCGAGATCTTGGGCTGCTATCTCGGCGTTCGTAAGCCGTCCGCTGCTGCTGAGGGCGAGCCGGACCCGGCCGGTGGCGTTGAGCTTCAGGTTTTCGATGCGTCCGCTGCTGCTGATGCCGAGCTCCGCCGAATTGCCGGTGAGCGGCGTCATCGGGCGGATGCGGGCACTCGACGAGGCTTTGAGGACGCGGAGGCCCGTGATGTAGATTTTGGCCTTCATTTGTGCGCCATTACTTCGGAGGTTGCGCATGATTTCGTTCAATACGTTGTTCTTTTTTTTCCATGAATAATCCAAGCCGAGGGTAACCACACCCTGGCTGTCTATCTGGAAGATCAGGAATTCCTGCAATTCGGCGGGAATCTCGACGATTGCCCGCGTCGTGTCGGACTGGTAAACCTCGACATTGAATGAACTGCCGGCTACGACACCGGTGATGTTGCGGCCTTCGAACCGGGTTTGGCGGACCATCGGGGTCTCCGCATGCAGGGCCACGCAGCCTGCAGCGAGGAGCACGCTTAACAGAAATTTTTTCATAGCGGTATTCGTAATGGTAATTTTAAGTGTTTGTACGGTAAATGTATGTAAATTTAAAATACTATGCAATACATAATAGTTGTTTTTTGAAAAAACGAACGGTTTCCTCCCGTTCCGCCGGAACAGTTTTGTAATATATTCAAGGGCATGGCGGAGCGATTTCCCGGAAGTTTATTATCTTTGTAAGATGGTATCAAAGCGAAAGTCAGATGAGTGAAGCCAAAATAAAAGTCGGTATTACCCAAGGCGACATCAATGGGATAGGTTATGAGGTGATTATCAAATCACTGCTCGATCCGAGGATGTGCGAGTTGTGCACGCCGGTGGTTTACGGTTCGGCGAAAGCCGCCGGATTTTACCGGCGCCAGGTGGAGGATGCCGAGAATTTCAACTTCAATATTATTGGGAAAGCGTCGGAGGCTAATCCCAGACGGGTTAACCTGATCGACTGCACACCGGGCGAGTTGCGCATCGAGCCGGGACAACTGACCGCCGAAGCGGGGAAGGCCTCGATCGCCGCGCTGAAGGCCGCCGCCGCCGATTTGAAGGCGGGGGCGATCGATGTGGTGGTGACCGCGCCGATCAGCAAGGAAAATGTGCATGAGGCCGGATTCGATTTTACGGGTCACACCGAATTCTTCGCCGCACAGTTCGGCGGCGAGCCGTTGATGATGATGTGCAGCGACCTGCTGAAAGTGGGATTGGTAACGATCCATATCCCGCTCGAAGAGGTGAGTCGTTCGGTGACCGAGGAGAAGATACTGGCCTCGCTGCGCGGCCTGCGCAGCAGCCTGATCCGAGACTTTTCGGTGCGCGAACCCCGGATCGCGGTGCTCGCCCTCAATCCCCATGCGGGTGATGGCGGAGTGATCGGAACCGAAGAGCGGGAGATCATCACGCCTGCGATCCGCACTGCATTTTCGGAAGGCATCCTGGCATTCGGACCATTTCCTGCCGACGGCTTTTTCGCTTCGGGAGGATATGCCAGGTACGATGCCGTGCTGGCGATGTATCACGACCAGGGGCTGGCCCCGTTCAAGGCGCTGTCGCCCGACGGCGTGAACTTTACGGCCGGGCTGCCCGTCGTCCGGACGAGCCCCGCGCACGGGGTGGGTTTCGATATCGCCGGGCAGGACAAAGCCGACGAGCAGGCGATGCGCAATGCGATCTACATGGCGATAGACGTCCTGCGCAGCCGGAAGGTGTATGAAGAGATTTCGGCCGATCCGCTGCAGAAGTTCAAGCGTGAGGGAGGTGCCGATGTGTCGGTGGCCGACCTGCCCCAGACCGAGGCGGCCGATTAGGACATTGGGCCGGATGTAACGGTAAATACCGGGTATCGGACTCAAACCGGGAGGGCCGGAATACGGGACGCTTGTCCCGGCATTCGGGTTACAGCATGCGAAAAATCAATAAAAGTCTGGCGGGGGTTCCATCTCGTAACGTGGAAACCCGCGAGCAAAACCGATAAAATAAAAACAGATGATTAAAGTAACTTTCCCTGACGGCGGCATTCGTGAGTACGCCGAAGGAACGACGGCTATGCAGATAGCCGAGAGCATCAGCCCCCGCCTGGCACAGGAGGTATTGGCCGCAACGGTGAACGGCAAGGTAAGCGACCTGAACATGCCGATCACGGCAGATGCTCAGATTAAACTGCACAAATGGGATGACGACGAAGGCAAGCATGCCTTCTGGCATTCGTCGTCGCACCTGTTGGCCGAGGCGCTCGAGGCGCTCTATCCGGGCATCAAGTTCGGCATCGGCCCCAGCATCGAGAACGGGTTCTATTACGACGTCGATTCTCCGGTGCCCATTACCGAGGCGGACCTGCCCAAGATCGAGAAGAAAATGGAAGAGCTCGCCCGGAGTAAGGAGACCATTACCCGCCGTGAAGTGTCGAAGGCCGAGGCACTCGACACTTACACGAAAAAGGGCGACGAATATAAAGTGGAACTGATCAGCGCCCTCGAGGACGGTACGATCAGCTTCTACACGAACGGTAATTTTACCGACCTGTGCCGCGGGCCGCACCTGCCTCACACGGGCTTCATCAAGGCGATCAAGCTGACCTCGATCGCCGGCGCCTATTGGCGCGGCGACGAGCACAACAAGATGCTGACCCGTATCTACGGCATCACCTTCCCGAAAAAGTCGATGCTCGACGAATACCTGGCGATGCTGGAGGAGGCCAAGAAGCGCGACCACCGCAAACTGGGCAAGGAGCTCGAGCTGTTTTGTTTCTCGCCGCGGGTCGGAGCCGGACTGCCGCTGTGGCTGCCCAAGGGCGCTGCGCTGCGCGACAGGCTGGAGCACTTCCTGCGCAACGTGCAGAAGCAGTACGGTTACCAGCAGGTCATCACGCCGCATATCGGGATGAAGGACCTCTACGTCACTTCGGGCCACTATGCCAAGTACGGCAAGGATTCGTTCCAGCCGATCCATACGCCGGACGACAGCGAAGAGTTCCTGCTCAAGCCGATGAACTGTCCGCACCACTGCGAGATTTACCGTTGGAAGCCGCGCTCGTACAAGGACCTGCCGCTGCGTTTCGCAGAATTCGGCACGGTGTATCGTTACGAGCAGAGCGGCGAGTTGCACGGGCTGACGCGCGTGAGGGGCTTCACGCAGGACGATGCGCACATCTTCTGCCGTCCCGACCAGCTCAAGGATGAATTCATGAAGGTGATCGATATCGTGCTCTATATCTTCAAGACGCTGAGCTTCGACCAGTTCACCGCGCAGATTTCGCTGCGCGACCCGAACAACAAGGAGAAGTACATCGGTTCGGACGAAAACTGGCACAAGGCCGAGTCCGCGATCATCGAGGCGGCGGCGGAAAAAGGGCTTCCGACGGTGGTCGAACTGGGCGAAGCTGCCTTTTATGGCCCGAAACTTGATTTTATGGTCAAGGACGCTATCGGCCGCAAGTGGCAGCTCGGTACGATCCAGGTGGATTACAACCTGCCGGAGCGTTTCGACCTGACCTACAAAGGCTCGGATGACAAACAGCACCGCCCGATCATGATCCACCGTGCGCCGTTCGGCTCGATGGAGCGGTTCGTAGCCGTGCTTTTGGAGCATACCGGCGGTAAATTCCCGCTGTGGTTGTCGCCCGAACAGGTGGTCGTGCTGCCGATCAGCGAAAAATTCAACGAATATGCGCAAAATGTTTCGGATTTTCTAAATAATTGCGATATTCGCGCTCAGGTGGACGACCGTAATGAGAAGATTGGCCGTAAGATACGCGACAACGAACTCAAAAGGATCCCGTTCCTGCTGATTGTCGGAGAAAAGGAACAGCAGGAGGGGCAGGTCTCCGTACGCGTACAGGGCGAGGGCGACAAGGGTTCGATGAGCCAGCAGGAGTTCGCCGCACTGGTGACCGAAAGCGTGAAAAAAGAGGTGGAAGCCTTGAACAAATAGAAAGTTTCAGCGTGTTTAGTGTTTAATTAATCAAGGAGGACAAAGCTATAGCTATTCCAGTAAGAAAACCACAGTCAAGGCCTGGTTTCCGCGGCAGGATGCCGGAAAAAGAGGCAGCACACAAGATCAATAATTTGATTACCGCCCAGCAGGTGCGTGTCGTCGGCGACAACATTCAGGTGCCGACCGTCGTATCGCTGAAGGAGGCATTGGCGATGGCCGATGAGCAGGGGCTTGATTTGGTTGAAATTTCACCGAAGGCCGATCCCCCCGTTTGCCGGATCGTCGACTATTCGAAGTTCCTTTACCAACAGAAGAAAAAAGCCAAGGAGCTGAAAGCCAAAGCTGTGAAGGTTGTGATCAAAGAGATTCGTTTCGGCCCCAATACCGATGACCACGATTACAATTTCAAGCTGAAGCATGCCGAGAATTTCCTCAAGGACGGGGATAAGGTGAAAGCTTATGTCTTTTTCCGCGGCCGCCAGATCGTTTTCAAGGATCAGGGAGAAATCCTGCTGCTGCGTTTTGCCACCGACCTCGAAGAGTGGGGTAAGGTGGAGCAGATGCCCAAGCTGGAGGGCAAGCGGATGATCATGATCCTCGCGCCGAAACCGAAAAAATAGTTCTGTGCCGTTGTCTGCGGCGGAGCGCTTGAAAACCGTAATGTCTTCGATGTCCACCAGGAGTATCCCGGTGCAGTGAATTGTCGTAGGGATGCGGACATCCGGTGCTGCGTTGGGAATCCGGATGCTTTCGGAGCATCGGGGTAGCGACGGACCGGTATACGATAAAAGATGCCCACCTCCGAAACGAGGTGGGCGTTTGTGTATCCGGGTAACGGGGCATGTGTCCGGGCGGCCCGGATTTGGATTTTACCGGAATCTTGTTCATCTTTACGCTACGGCTTTTTGCGATTACCGGTTTGTTTACTGAGCTGCACCGGTCGTGTTTCACGGACTCAAAGTATGTAAATTTAGGAAAACGATGAATCGGAAAAGAATATGGTGCGCGGCGGCCGTGCTGGCTGTGCTTTGCGTTCCTGTCCGGGCGCAGGATTGGCAGAGCGCCTTGAAAAGCGTGGCTTCGAATGTTGCGGATAAAGCAACGGGCGGGGCGCTGACACAATTGGCACTGGTTGCTACGTGGAACTATATGCAGCCGGGGGTAAAACTCGAGAGCGACAATGCCGTGGCCGACCTGGCCGCATCTGCGACGACCGCGTCGTTACAGTCCAAATTGGCCGGTATCTATGAGAAGGCGGGGATTAAAAGCGGTTCCTGTTCGGTGACCTTCAGCAAGGACAGCACGTTTTCGCTGGTAATCGGTTCGCGCACCCTCAAAGGTACTTATGCGTTCGAATCGGCGACGCACGGCATCACGCTCACTTTTTCGGGAAGCGGTGAGCTTCGCAAATTCGGTGCGATGCACGGTTTCGCCTACCTGAACGGGACGGACCTGCAGTTGCTCTTTTCGGCCGCTAAAGCGCTTTCGCTCGTACAGCAGGTCGGGGAGAAGGCCGCTTCTCTGAACTCTTCGCTGGCGACGGTGAACAGCCTCGTATCGAAAATCGACAACCTTTATCTCGGCTTCGAGTTTGCCAAATAAAGCGGGTTATTTTGCTGTAAGATTTTATTCCGGCTTGTCCGGACCCGTTTTGCAAGGTATTTCGGGTGCGGTTCGTCGGGGAGATTTCGTCGCATATAGGGCGGTTTTAACGGAGTTGTTCGTATGAATGTTGAAGAGTTCAGGGAATATTGCCTTTCGTTCAGGGGTGTTCGTGAGAAAATGCCGTTTCCGAATGTTGCCGATCGGTATAGCCGGGATGTGCTCTGTTTTTATGTCGGGGACAAATGGTTTTGTTTCGTGAATGTCGCGGTTTTCGATTTTTGCTGTATCAAATGCGACCCCGACCGGTCGGGAGAGTTGCAGGCTCGCTACATGGGGATCCGTCCCGGTTGGCACATGAACAAAAAATATTGGATCAGCGTCTATTTCGAGCAGGATGTCCCGGACAGCCTGATCCGCGAATTGGTGAAGGCTTCGTATGACCTTGTGGCCGGCAGCCTGACGAAAAAAGAGCGAGAAGAGCTGGATTCGCTTTAGCCGGTTGCCGTTACGGAAACGGATTATCCTTTGTTGAAGTGGATCGAGCCGTGATGTATACGTGGTTTATATGGAAAAAGGCACCTTTCGCTGGAAGGATGCCTTTTTGTATTGGTGTCCGGTCCGTCGGGAGCATATTCCTGTGGGCCGGTTCGTTGTCGTTTTTCTATTTGTTTTTCTTCTCTTTCTTTTTTACCTTCTTCGTTTTCCTCTTTTTTTCTTTTTCCTCGCGTTTTTCCGTGTCGCTGAGCAGCTTATTTTCCGCTTTGGTCTGCAATTTGGCTAAACGCTCCCTGCCTTTTTTGCAACCGGTTCCGTCTGTGCAGCCTCCGCATTTTTTGCAACCCATAACTTGCAGGTGAACGTTAGAATGCGTTGATCGTCTCACGGATGATCGTCTCACGGATGCGGCAAAGGCGCGTAAGCAATCCTTCGAAGCGGTCGAGCGGCAGCATGTTCGCACCGTCGCTTTTCGCTTCGGCCGGGTTCGGATGCGTCTCGATAAAGAGTCCGTCGGTACCTACGGCCACCGATGCACGTGCGATCGTTTCGATCATCGAGGGCAGTCCCCCGGTGACTCCGCTGGTCGTGTTGGGCTGCTGCAGCGAGTGGGTGATGTCCATTACCACCGGGTACCCGAGCGCCTGCATCGTGGGGATGCTGCGCATATCGACGATCAGGTCGTGGTAACCGAAAGTCGTGCCGCGATCGGTAAGCAGGATGTTCGGGTTGCCTGCGTCGTGCACTTTGCCGGCCGCAAAAGCCATCGCTTCGGGGGCAAGGAACTGTCCTTTCTTGATGTTGACCACCTTCCCCGTCTTCGCGGCGGCTACCAACAGGTCGGTCTGGCGGCAGAGGAATGCCGGGATTTGCAGTACGTCGGCGTACTGCGCCGCTATCGCCGCCTCTTCCGGGTTGTGGATGTCGGTTACGGTCGGTACGCCGAATTCGCGGCGCACTTTGTCCAGCAGTTTCAGCGCTTTCTCGTCGCCGATGCCGCAGAACGAGTCGAGGCGCGAGCGGTTAGCTTTGCGGTACGAAGCTTTGAAGATGTAGGGGATCTTCAGTGCGTCGGTCACGGCACAGGCCTTTTCGGCCACGCGCATCATCACCTCTTCGTTTTCGACCACGCAGGGGCCGGCCATCACGAAGAACATCCCGCTGCCGAGATGCTTCAGGTTGGGAATATGGTTCAGGATCGGGTTCATCGTATTTCGGATTAAGGGTTTAAAGTCGGGTCGGGTGTATGGTTCGATTGCAGATCAGGGGATAAAACCGGACTGCGTTTGTCGTTATAGGTCGGTTCGTGGCGGGAAATTTTGTTTTAGCCGGGAATTTCCGTTTGTAAGGCTTTCGTTTTTATCGGATCGCAGACTGTTCGCCGGGCCCGGCGGTGAAGACGGACATGGCCGGACTGCCGGAATGGGCGTTAGTATTTTCCTTTCCATAATGTTGTGATCCGTTGGGCCAGTTCACGCTCCTTCGGGTTGTCGGCCGGTTGGTAAAAGCGACGCCCGACGAGTCCTTCGGGCATGAACTCCTGTTCGGCGAAATTCCCTTCGAAATCGTGTGCATACTTGTAGTTGTCGCCGTATCCGAGGTTTTTCATCAGTTTGGTCGGCGCATTGCGGATGTGCAGCGGTACGGGACGGTCGGTGGTATCGTGGTTGACCATTCCGAGCGCCGCGTTGATCGCCATATAGGCCGAATTGCTCTTGGGACTCGTTGCCAGGTAGATCGTCGCTTCGGCCAGCGGAATGCGCGCCTCGGGCATGCCGATTTTGTGTACGGTGTCGAAGCAGGCGTTCGCCAGCAGCAGTCCGTTCGGATTGGCTAGCCCGATGTCTTCGGCGGCGAGGATCACCAGGCGCCGGGCGATGAACTTCGGGTCTTCGCCTCCGGCGAGCATCCGCGCGAGGTAATAGATTGCGGCGTTCGGGTCGCTGCCGCGCACTGACTTGATGAAAGCCGAGATTACGTCGTAGTGCTGTTCGCCGTTCTTGTCGTAGAGCGCGATGTTTTGTTGCAGGCAGTCGGTGACGTTCTTGTCGCTGATGATGATCTTTCCGTCGGTAGCGTTGCTGAGGATGTCGAGGATGTTGAGCAGCTTGCGCGCGTCGCCCCCGCTGAAGCGGAACAGCGCTTCTGTCTCGACTACCTCGACCCCCCGTTCGCGCAGGGTCGGGTCGGTTGTGACCGCCCGTTCGAGCAGCAGTTGCAGGTCGGCCTCCTCCATCGCTTTGAGCACATAGACCTGGCAACGCGAAAGCAGCGGCGAGATCACCTCGAACGACGGGTTTTCCGTCGTCGCGCCGATCAGCGTGACGACACCCTGTTCGACGGCGCCGAGCAGCGAATCCTGCTGCGATTTGTTGAACCGGTGGATCTCGTCGATGAACAGGAACGGCGAAGGGGTATTGAAAAACTGGCTCTTGCGCGCCTGTTCGATCACTTCGCGCACCTCTTTGACGCCCGAGGTGACGGCCGACAGGGTAAAGAGTTTGCGCTCGAGTGCCGTGGCGACGAGTTTGGCAAGCGTGGTTTTGCCTACGCCCGGCGGTCCCCAGAGGATGAACGAGGGAACGTTGCCGGTCTCGATGAACTTGCGGAATACGCCCTGCGGACCCACCAGGTGCTCCTGCCCAATGTATTCGTCCAGGGTGCGGGGGCGTAATCTTTCTGCCAACGGAATGTTGCTCTGCATAAAATTTTATTTACCTTTACAAAGATAGGAAACTTTTGGTTAATCCGCCGGTCTCCCTCTCTTGCCCGAACGATCGGGCGGGATGAAAAATTGTTTGCCGGAAGGCCGGTTTGGCCCTGTTTTTGTTCTTTCGCGAGAGAGGCCGAAGCAGGCCGTAGCAATACCACTGTGAAACGAATCGGACTACTTTCAGATACACACGGTACTTTCGATGCCCCGTTACGCAAATTCCTGGCCGAAGTCGATGAAATCTGGCACGCCGGGGATTTCGGGAACATCGAAACGGCCGATGTGATTGCCGCGTTCAAGCCCTTGCGCGGGGTTTACGGCAATATCGACGGAGGAGCCCTGCGGGTGGTCTATCCGCAGTGGCAGCAGTTCGACTGCGAGCAGGTGCCGGTGCTGATCACACATATCGGAGGCTATCCCGGACACTATCAAAGCGGGGTAGAGACACGCCTGAGGGCTCTCCGGCCGAAGATCTTCATCAGTGGACATTCACACATTTTGAAAGTGATTTACGACAAGAAACTCGACCTGTTGCACCTCAATCCGGGGGCTGCGGGGCTGAGTGGTTTCCACCAGGTTAGGACCGCCCTGCGCTTTACCGTCGACGGGGAGCGCATCGAGGAGCTCGAGGTGGGGGAATGGAAGCGAAATATGGGTTTATACTAAATAGGAGGCGGGCGGCGTTATCTTCCCGAAAGATAAAATGAGGAATAATGTCATGCAATTGAAGCAAACAAACACCCTGAGGTCCGTGTTCGAACAGGGCTATGCCGAGACGCGCCACTTCGGGGCACAGGGCCTTACGCTTGACTACCTGTTTCTGGCTATCCTCAAGCAGGAGGGAGGGCATGCTTCGTATCTGCTCCGGAAATTGCTGAAGGAGTGGGAAATCTATCAGATAAAGATCCGGATCGAAAACGACCTTAAACGGGCGCAGGCCGACGCCGTGTCGATGAATCCGGTTTTGCTGCCGTCGGTGAAGGAATCCGAAGGATCCATCCTGATCCGCCTGGCCGAAGAGACCGATGATCCGAGGCATAACTTGCTCAATACGGCCCACCTGCTGATGGCTATCGTCAAGGACCGCAGTTCGATCTGCGGGCAAGTGCTGGCGATGTACAACGTCAACAGCGAGACTCTTTCGGAGTTCGTGCGCGAGCTACCCCCCAACGAAGATTATTACGAGGACATGAAGATCCTCGACGAGATGAGCGACGACCGGGAGGCCGAGCACTATTTCACACAATTTAAGCCCCGCCCGCAGGCGGAGACCGAAGGCGAACCGGCAATGCCAGTGCGCAAAGAGCGCAAGTCGCCGTCGTCCGACCCGTTGATCCGTTTTGGGGTGGACCTGACGCTTGCGGCCCGGGAAGGGCGTCTCGATCCGGTGATCGGCCGGGATGAAGAGATTGAGCGGCTCGTGCAGATTCTGGGCCGCCGCAAGAAGAACAATCCCGTACTGATCGGCGAACCGGGCGTAGGCAAATCGGCGATTGTCGAAGGGCTCGCCCTCAGGATCGTGGATAACGACGTGCCCGCTGCATTGCGCGATAAGCGGGTTTTTGCCCTGGACGTGGCGTCGCTGGTAGCCGGAACGAAGTACCGCGGCGAATTCGAGGAGCGGATCAACACGCTGTTGGGCGAATTGCGCAAAACCAACAACGTGATCCTGTTCATCGACGAGATTCATACGATCGTCGGTGCGGGCAGCACGCAGGGCTCGCTCGACACGGCGAATATCCTGAAACCGGTACTTGCCCGGGGCGAGTTGCAGTGCATCGGAGCGACGACGCTGCGCGAATTCCGGGAGAATATCGAAACCGACGGAGCGCTCGAACGCCGTTTCCAGAAGATTATGGTCGAGCAGCCGTCGCCCGAACAGACGCTCGCCGTGCTGCACAATATCAAACGCCAGTACGAGGAGCATCACGGGGTGCGCTATACCGATGCGGCGCTGACCGCCTGTGTCGAGTTGACGCAACGCTATGTGGCCGACCGTTTCTTCCCCGACAAGGCTATCGACGTGATGGACGAGGCCGGGAGCCGCGCGCATGTGAAGAAGATTGGTGATGCTATGCCTGCCGGTGCGATACAGCTCGAGGAGCGGATCGAAAAATTGGTGCGGGATAAGAAAAAAGCGATGCAGTCGCGTGACTATGAGCATGCTTCTGTATTACGCGGCAGCGAGTTGGAACTCCGCTCGCGGTTACGCGCCATGCTTTCGGCCTGGACTACGGAGATGTCGGCTTCCGCAGCGGTGATCGACGAACAGCAGATCAGCGAAGTGGTAGCCTCGATGACCGGCATTCCGCTTGCGCGCATGTCGCAGGGCGAACAGCAGCGGCTCAAGGATCTTTACGGTTATTTTTCATCGGTCGTGGTAGGCCAGGACGAGGCCGTGCGCAAGGTGACGCGTGCGATCCAACGCAGCAGGGTCGGACTCAAGGATCCGAACCGGCCCATCGGCGTATTTATGTTCGTCGGTCCGACGGGCGTGGGTAAGACCCATATGGCCAAAGAGTTGGCGATGCATCTTTTCGACAGTGAAGAAGCGCTGGTGCGGGTCGATATGAGCGAATACAGCGAGAAGCATAATGTGAGCCGGCTGATCGGCTCCCCTCCGGGTTATGTCGGATACGGCGAAGGCGGCCAGTTGACCGAGAAGGTGCGGCGGCGTCCTTACTGTGTGGTGCTGTTCGACGAGATCGAAAAGGCGCATCCGGACGTATTCAACCTGATGCTTCAGGTTTTCGACGAGGGACAGCTCACCGACGGGTTGGGCCGCAGGGTAGATTTCCGCAATACGATTATTATCATGACCTCGAACGTGGGTTCGCGTGAGGTGCAGCAGCGCGGTGCAGCCGTCGGCTATGCAGCCGCGCGCAGCGCGGTTGCCGAGGAGTTGAACCGCGAATCGGTTTATCGGAAAAGCCTGGAGCGTCAGTTCGCTCCGGAGTTTATCAACAGGATCGATGATGTGGTGGTCTTTAATTCGCTGGGAGAAGCCGATATCTGCAAGATCGTCGACCTGGAACTGGGCCGCCTGTCGAAACGGGTGCAGTCGTTGGGTTATTCGATCCGTGCGACGGAGGAGGTTAAACGCCATCTGGTGAGTATCGGTTATGAGCCGCGTTACGGCGTGCGCTCGCTCAAGAGGACGATTCTCGATTATGTCGAGGAGCCGCTGGCCGAGCTGATCGTAGAAGGCGGTGTGCAGAGCGGAGAGACGATTTGTGTGACTTGCCGCGACGGCAAGGTTGAGCTGACTGTGGAACGAGGTGTGCCCGAGAAACAGGCATTCGTATCCTGATTCGTGTGTAGAACCTATTATTGTTTTTTATGCCATACCGGGAGTAGCTACCCGGGACATTTCTATTCAAAAAATTATAGAAAATGAAAATGAACGAAGGGCGCCCCGAAAGGTGCCCTTCAATCGTATCATCTGTTTGTGACAGTTGTAAGTGCCTGCAGGATACTGTCGATGCTGAGCGGGTTTGCAAGTATTGCCGAGAAATTCTTTTGTGCGGTTTGCGGTGGATAACAGGACCGTTTGTGTAACCGCTCTTTTGCTTGTATCCGGGCTCAGGAGTAGAGTTCGAGCAGTCCTTCGGGCAGGTCGAATTCGATCGATTGCCGTTCCTGGTCGATGTCGGCGATAAACTCTTCGACGGCCGGAATCAGCACTTCGCGACTGCCGATCCGGACCCGGAACAGCGGATTCTCCCCGTCGATAAACTCTTCGATCCGGTCTGCGGAACAGCCGGACCGCTGTTCGTCACTGCCGGTTTCGGAATGTTCAGGCCCGGGTTCGGGCGCAGGTTTTGACTCGGGTGACGATGAGGGGGGGGGCGGATTGCTAACGGTCGTATCCGGATTTTCTCCGGTCAACCTGACGGTGTAGCCCACAAGGTCTTCCAGGTAAATCAGCCCGTCGCCCTCGTCATCCTCTTCGTCCGGTCCGGGGCTCAGGTAGAGTTCGAGCCCGATCAGTTCTGCCGCGCGCCGTTCGGTATCGATGTCCCCGAAGGCGACCACCGCTCCGCTACGGCCGCGCCGCTGGAAACGGTCGCAAAAAAGAGGAACCGCCAATTTGTCGATGACGACAAACAACGGTTCGCTCGGATTGAAATCCTGAGGGAAGGAGTCGTATAAATTCAGGGTAAGTTCGCCGTTCTGTCCGAACGTTTTGGATACCCGTGCTACGGCTTCTGCATTCTCCTCAAGCATAACGGTATGTGCTGCGGAAGCGGGCTAAGCCTCGGCTGCGGGAGCCTCCTCGGCAGGAGCGGCAGCCTCTTCGGTTGCGTCCTCGCCCTGTGCGGCCTCTTCGGCAGCAGCAGCTGCGGCAGCGGCTGCCTCTTCAGCACGTTTGGCCTCGAGGGCTTTCGCACGTTCTTCCTTGATCTTCTTCTCTTCTTCGAGGCGGGCCTTCATGGCAGCCTCTTTGTCACCGCTGATTTTGCTGGTCTTGGCCGCGATTTTGCCGGCCTTCTGCTCGATCCATTTGTCGAACTTGGCCTCGGCGGCTTCGGCGGTAAATGCGCCTTTGCTTACGCCGCCCAGCAGGTGTTTCTTGTACATGACACCCTTGTATGAAAGGATCGAACGGCAGGTGTCGGTGGGTTGAGCGCCTTTTTGCAACCACTCCAGGGCTTTCTCGAAGCTCAGGTCGATTGTAGCAGGATTCGTGTTCGGATTGTAGGTTCCGATCTTTTCGATAAATTTACCATCACGTGGCGCCCTGCTGTCTGCAACGACGATATGATAGAAGGCATAGCCCTTCTTACCATGGCGTGCAAGTCTGATTTTTACAGGCATTTCTCTAAGTTTTATTAAGTTAAAAGGCGTCGGTAACCGAACCGACGAGGTGCAAAAGTACTCTTTTTTCGGAAGATTACAAAACTTTCCCCTTGTTTTTTATCCGTTCGATCATTTCGTCGAGCAGGCGGAGCTGATCGTTTTGCAGCCGTAATTGTTCGTTTTGCAGCCGTAATTGTTCGTTTTGCAGCCGGATGTGCGTACGCAGCAAGCCGATCAGTTCCCGGTGGGCCTGTAAGAGCGAGTTGTCGTTTTCGGCCGGTGCGGCTCCCTCATGGGTCCTGTTCGCCGGACGGTCGACCGTTTCGGCTTTGGCCGGCTCTTCCCGTTGGGTCGATTCCTCTTTCCCGGGTGCGTCTGAGCCCGTTTTCTCCGACCGGGACAGGAACATCTCACCCTCTCCGGTCAGCAGCCAATAGAGGTTAATCGAAGGATAACGTGCAATTATTTTTGATATTTTATCGGAGCCGAGCGCTCCGGTCATGTTGGAGATATTTCCGCGGTTCAGTTGGCACTCTCGTTCGAATTCCCTGACGGACAGCTTGAAAATGACGCAGACGGCCTTTATGCGGTTTTTTAGTTCCATGTGCTTAGGGGAATCCATATTTTTGACGTAAACATTTGGACGTGTCAAAAATAAATGTCAACTTTGTCTGCGTATCTTATTGAGAAGCATCGTATTACTGCAACAAATATAATCCAATTATTATGAAAAAACGAATAGAACGCAAAGAAGAGCGCATCGAAGCTATTCGTGCGGCGGCCACCCGCTGCCGGGGTGTTTATTCGGCTGTAGCACGCGAACAGGGATGGGGGCGTGCCTACGTATGCAGCGTTATGGCATCCTCTAGTGTTGGCGGTTTGTCTGGTGCATTCATTCCGGTTTCTGAAGATGCTGGTATGATTGATGCTGCGGTAGACGGTACATTGACCTTGAGCAAACTGGAAGCAATGACAGCAGTATGCTCCGTTGGTCTGGATATGATTGCAATTCCGGGCGATGTAGACCCAACTACTATTTCTGCGATTATTGCGGATGAAATGGCAATTGGTATGATCAATCAAAAAACCA